>Ga0255211_1000178_pt1 | contig 23605 bp, 7 predicted proteins | sample Miss_Yuk_RepB_8d_FD_183036 | JGI IMG/M metagenome (GOLD analysis project Ga0255211, IMG submission 183036) | Freshwater microbial communities from Mississippi River, Louisiana, United States - Miss_Yuk_RepB_8d | ecosystem: Environmental > Aquatic > Freshwater > River | place: USA: Louisiana...
GGTTTGTATGTCTACCCAACTGGCTGTAGTACCATTAGTGGTTAAATATTTTCCACTTTCACCTGACTGGCTTGGTAGTGCATCAATTGTGGTGCTACCACCCAAACTTACATTGCTGCCGTTAATTGTAATGCTACTATTAGTTAGGCTAGCGTTGGGAATACTAGATAAACTAAATTCGCCTGTTGCACTGTTATAAGTAATGCCTGTTGCTGAACTTGCACTTACTGCTGCTCTAGCTCTAGTATTTGTATAATACTGATTTGTGCTGCCTTCGTTGATGTTGTCCGTGTTTAGTGTTACTGCACCAGTTTGACTGTTAACACTGGTTACACCACCTGTAATTGTAATAACACCTGTTCCGCTGTTATAGCTACCTGCACCAGTTACGCTGATTGCTCCCCGAGCCCGAGCATCTGTGTAGTAAAGATTTGTGCCTTCTGCTAGGTTAGTTGTGGATTTGGTTCCTAACCAAGTATCGGCTGTGGATGTAAAATCTGCTGTATTAAGTTTATTTCCTAAACTTGTGGCAATTGTTGTGGCATAATTAGGATCATCTCCCAGTGCTGCTGCCAATTCATTTAGTGTATTCAACGTGCTAGGTGCGCTGTCAACTAAATTGCTTACTGCGGTGTCTACATATGACTGGGTAGCGTAACTATTTGAACTTAAGTAAGTGGCTACCCTAGTATTTGTGTAATATAAATTAGTCGTTCCTTCACCGATATCATCAGTGTCCAATGTGAGTGAACTGCCAAGTGCTACACTTGATCCATTTATTGTTACAGCATTATTTGTTAGAGCTATAGAAGGATTACCGCTTGCACCATCACCATTGGTCACGGTAATGCCTGCGCCTGCTGATATTGTTCTTGATGCAAATGTTCCAGCACCTGTTCTAGCAATAACTCCATTTGCAGATAATGCACTCAATCCATCTAAATCTGCATCATAGGCTTGAACATTTACGCCAATTTCTAAACCAAGGTTCTGTCTAGCCGAGCCAGCAGTAGATCCACCTGTGCCACCATATGTTATTCCAACAATGTCAGCATTCCAAATTCCCGTAGTTACTGTGCCTAAAGTTGTTAGATTGGGACTTAGTTTTGTAGAGTCCAGTGTGCTGTTGGTTGTTAATATAGTATAGTAATTAGTACCATCTACAGTTAATTCCCAGACATCATCAGTTTCATTCCAGTGTATACCCACCGTTGGGCTTGCACCTCGATCAATCTCCATGCCGGCGTCAACCAAAGGCGCACCCCCTCCGCTGGCATTTAACGTAAGTGTAACAATATTATCTTCAATCAATAAATTTTGTGTAGTCACTGTAATGGTATCACCAGTAACAATGATATCACCGCCTACAGTTAAATTCCCACTTGTGGTTAATGTTCCAACTGAAAGATTTGTGATTGTGTTTTGGGAAGCAGCAGTAATACGACCGTCGGTGTCAACTGTGAATTGCGGTATAGCAGATTCACTACCATATGTTCCAGGTGTTACGCCGGTTGCCGCAAGTTCGTCGGCATCAACTGCATTAGTACCAATAGAATTTGCAGAAAGTCTAGTTAAGGCCATTAGTTATATTCCAGTGTTTAAGTATTTATCAAAAAAATAAGGATCCGGTTTAGGGATCCTTATTAAAATGATTTGCTACTTTATTATTTTGCTGCCTTGGCTTCTAACTGCTCTACTTTGCTACCTAGTTCTTTAACTGCTTCAATTAACAAAGCAACTAATTTTTCGTAGCGAACAGCTTTTGTTCCATTGTCACGAGTAGCAACAATTTCTGGTAATATTGTTTCAATTTCTTGAGCAATAACACCAACGTCGTGCTTGCGAACAAAGTAACCATCTTCTCCGCCTTTGGCTTCGATGATTTCATCTTTCCAGTCAAATGTTACACCACGAACAGCATTGATCTTGCCCATAGCGTTAGAAATAACTGAAATATTTTCCTTCATACGCTCGTCTGAACTTGCGTATGCAGTTACTTCACCACCTGCATTAATAGCGCCACCTACGCCTAACCCACCAGTAACCACCAGGGCACCTGTTGTTTTTGTTGTAGATGCCGTTGCGTCTGTAAAGCTAACTGCGCCTGACACTGTTAGACCGGTTAGTGTACCAACGCTGGTCAAGCTACTTGCTGTTACACCGCTGGCCAATGTGGCACCACTTAGTGTTCCAGCTGCGGCTGTTACTGTGATGTTGCCTGAGCCATCAAAACTTACACCGTTAATTGTACGAGCGTTTTGTAATGTCGTAGCTGTTGAGGCATTACCACTTAATGCAGCAGTAATTGTACCAGCACTAAAGTTACCACTGGCATCGCGAGCAACGATTGCTGAAGCAGTGTTAGCATTTGTAGCTGTTGTGGCTGAATTACTTACTTTACCTGCGGTACTAATTGTTGATAGTTTAGTATCAGCAATTGATCCAGCCAACATTGTATTAGTAACAGTACCGGTATCTGTTGTATAAACGCCGTTGGTTACTGTTCCTGCATTGCCACTAACTGTACCTGTAACATTGCCTGTAACGTTGCCTGTCAGATTGCCTAAGAATGTACCAGCAACAAAAGTTTCGCTACCAACTGTCCAGCGATCGTTTGTTTCATCCCACACCAAACTAACATTTGTACTTGTTCCACGCTCGATTTCAATACCACCATCTTGGCTTGGGGCACCTGTTTCATCACTGTTTAAAGTGATTAAACTGTCACCAATGCTAACAGTATTGCTGTTAACTGTGGTTGTTGTACCTTGAACTGTTAAGTTGCCAGTTATTGTGGCGTTACCTGAAATACTAATGCTAGCACTTGTGATATCATCACTGGTTAATGTACCACTAACTGTTACGTTATTAAATGTAACATTATCGCTTGTACCAACTGCCTGACCAATGCTGATCTGGCCACCACTGTATGTTACACCTGTGCCTGCACTTAAATGAGCACGAACTTCCGTAGCACTTGGGCCCGTGTAAGTGATTACACCTGTTCCGCTGTTGTAGCTTAGACTTCCGTCACCACCACTATCTGTTACGCTGACTGCTGCACGAGCACGAGCGTCAGTATACCACAGATTAACTGGGCTGCCATCTTCGGCAATATCATCTGTTACCAATGTGCGTGTGCCGCCCAAGCTGACTGAACTACCATTGATTGTAATACTGCTGTTTTCCAAATTAGCATTAGTGATACCAGCACTACCACTTAGGTTGCTGTTGGTTAGACCGCTAATTGTATTGGATGCGGCAGCAATTGTTTTATTTGTTAATGTTTGTGTTCCAGTTAGTGTAGCGACTGTGCTATCAATAGCAATAGTTACTGCACCTGAACCATTGAAACTTGTACCACTTAATCCAGTACCAATCGTAAGTGCATTGGTTGTATTAGCTGTTACTGTTGTGCTGCCACCAAGACTTACTGAATTACCGTTAACTGTAATACTGCTATTAGTTAATTTGGCATTGGCAATACTACCTGCCAACATTGTGTTAGTAACTGAGCCAGTGTCGCCTGTAGTTACAACTGTACCAGTTACATCTGGTAAAGTGATAGTTCTATCTGCTGTTGGATCTGTAACTGTCAATGTTGTTTCAAATGCATCAGCAGTAGCACCTTCAAATACAATGCTTGCGTCACTCAGTGTTAAACCACTAACTGTGGGACTTGTCAGTGTCTTGTTGGTCAATGTTTCTGTGCCAGCAAGTGTAGCGAAATCACCATCAGTTAACGCTGCATTAAATTGAGCCTTTGTACCAGTAATGGTATTACTACCTAAAGATATTGTTTTATTGCTTAGTGTATCAGTAGAACTTGTAGTTGTAGCTGTTCCTGACGTACCTGCAATTGTTGAATTAGCTGGTAGAACAATTGTAGCACCGCTAGATGTAATTGTAGCACTGCCTAGTTTAATACTAGCGCCACTTAGATATAAATCACGGAATCTATATGTTTCACTACCTAAGTCATATATAACATCTGTATCTGGTATTAAATGGCCAGCGATCGTAGTTGCACCTAATGTTTTATTAGTTAAACTCTGAGCAGTATCTGTGCCAACTAGCGTGGTTGTTGCATCTGGTAAAGTGATAGTTCTGTCTGCTGTTGGATCTGTAACTGTCAATGTTGTTTCAAATGCGTCAGCAGTGGCACCCTCGAAGATAATACTTGCATCACCTAAAATCATACCTGTGATTGTTGGTGTATTGATTGTAGGAGCTGTTAGTGTCTTATTAGTTAAAGTCTGGCTACCAGTTAGTGTAGCAACTGTGCTGTCTATTGCAATTGTAACCGCACTGCTACCGTTATAACTAGTTCCACTTAGACCAGTGCTAATTGTTAGTGAGTCTAAATTAGTACCCAATGCTTTGCCAGAAATTGTGCTATTAGACAATTTATTATTTGCAATACTACCAGCTAACATTGTATTTGTAACAGTACCTGTGTCGCCTGTTGTAACTACTGTACCAGTTAGATCTGGAAAGGTAATTGTGCGATCTGCCGTAGGATCAGTAAATGCCAATGTTGTCTCAAATGCATCAGAAGTAGCACCCTCAACTGTAATACTACCATCAGTAATGACTAGAGCACTGATGTTTGGTGCGGTCAGCGTTTTGTTGGTTAAAGTTTCACTTCCTGCTAGTGTAGCAAAGTCACCGTCAGTTAATGCTGTATTAAATTGTGCTACTGTACCGCTTACTGTGTTACTTCCCAAAGCGATTGTTTTATTTGTTAGTGTTTGACTACCAGTCAACGTGGCAACTGTGCTGTCAATGGCCACTGCTGCTGAAGAACCCTCACCAGGTGTATGTGTTACTGTAATACCTGTTCCAGCAGTAACATCACTCATATAGTTACCAGTTGTATCTGTGCCTAGTGCTACACTATTCGCTGCGATTGTAGCTGTCAATGTTGCATTGGCACTGCCGTCGATACTTACACTACCTGATAAATCGCCTGCCAATGTGATAGTGCGACTATTGGCCCATGCACTGGCTGTGGTAGCATTACCAGTTAATGCACCAGTAAAGCCTGTAGATGTCACACTGGTTAGGCCTGCTATTGTTGTAGCTGTTGCGCCCAAACTGACCGATGTAGAACCAATTGTAACACTACTATTTGCTAAATTAGCATTGGTGATACCAGCACTACCACTTAAATTAGTATTTGTTAATCCACTGATCGTGTTACTACCTGCTGCAATTGTTTTATTTGTTAGAGTTTCTGTGCCAGCCAATGTAGCAAAATCACCATCACTTAGTGCTGTGTTAAACTGTGCCACGGTCCCTGTTAGTGTATTACTTGTTAAGTTAATTGTTTTGTTGGTCAAAGTCTGTGTAGCTGATGTCCCTGTCATTGGAATATATGTTGAACCATCGTTAGTAAATTCCCAAACATCACTGCTTTCATTCCAACGAATTTGCACTGCTGCTTCGTCACCACGCATTACACGAATGCCGGCGTTTTCTGTTGGGCTGCCTGATGTAAAATTACTGTTTAAATCAATAATGTTATCAGCCAAACTGATTGTTTCACTATTAACAGTTGTGGTTGTTCCGCTTACTGTTAAGTTACCACCAATGACTAGGTTACCACTTACTTCTGCTGCATCGTTAATATAAACTTTACCTGATCCATTTGCTGTTAATGTTAAATCTGTATTAGTTGTTTTGCTAGTGATTGAGTCTATTTTTATTTGATTACCAAAAGCAATGGCATTTCCATCGCTACTTGTTACGTTTGATCCTGCTTCGATAACCAATGTACCTTTGATTGTTACAGTGCCAGAACCTGTAGGATCTAATTCAATATCACCGCTACCACTTGTTTGAATAACTAAGTTTTGGTTAACATCAGCACTAACAATAATATTACCTGAACTTTCTTCCAAAACCTTTTGACCGTTAACGTATAATGATCCTGGACCAACGTAAATGTCCTTCCACATCTTACTAGAACTACCTAAACTATATGTATTATCTGTTGCTGGAATAATGTCGGACGCCAATGTTCCGCCACCTAAGAAACTTTCCACTCTTGCATCACGGTAGCTAACCTCAACTACGCTACCTGCACCATTTTTCATAAACACTTTGCCGTCTGTTGTATTAAGTGCCAATTCACCTAATGTCAGCTGGCCACCGGTAGGCACTGAACTTGCAGTGCTACTACGCTTGTGTAAAATTGTATTTGCCATTTATTTGTCCTTTCGGATGGGTCAGGACCACCATTGGTCGCCCTGCGGGTCAGGCTGGCTTAGTGCCAGCGCCCTGCGAGTCAGGTTGGGGAGTGGTGCTCCCCAACGCTCAATTAAAAACTACCACCGTCGATTTGAACATCACTATCAAGTGTTACACCTAAGTCAACAGGATAGGGGTCACCGTTACTGTCAACAAACTTAATTGCACCGCCCTGATCCTTGATCCTCACACTGCCTAAGTGAATTGTGTTACCGCTTAGATACAAGTCTCTCCAACGCTTGCTAGCACTACCTAGATCGTATGTGATATCAGTTGCTGGGATGATATTTGTATTTAATGTTCCATTTCCTAGGAATGTAGAAACCAATGTGTTACTGTAGTACTTATTAGTGCTACCTTCACTGATGTCATCTGTACTATTTGGTGCTGGACTGAACACACCCAAGCTAAAGTCTAATACTTCAACAACTTCACCAGCTTGTGGGGTACCACCCAATGTTAATGTTGTTCCAGCTACGCTGTAAGTATCACCTTGTTGTGGAACACCAGAAACTGTAACAATCAAATAGTCTCTGCTTTCTGGAGCAACGTTTAGTGTAAAGCTACCACTGCTACCGTTAGCTGTAAAGCGTTGACGACGCATTGTAAAGCCTGACAATGGACTAGCTTCAAATGTGCTAGCTGATGCGTTCCAACGAATAACGTCGTTGTCAGCGATACCAGTGATATCAACATCATTTAGTTCAGCAATGCTATGGTTACCGATGTCACTAACTTGACCAGTCACATTACCAGTTAAATCACCAGTTACATCAACATGGATATTATCTGGTAAACTCACTGTTACTGTTTGGCCACTAACAACGGTGTCAATCTCGTTAGCTGTTCCAGCAATTGTTAGTGTCTCTGTTTCTAAATCTACTGATCCAGTTCCTGTGTCACCTGCGATTGCTAATGCGTCAATGGCATTTGTTGAATCATCAACATATTGCTTTGTTGCTGCATCTGTACCAGCTGTTGGGGTTGCCAAGTTAGAAATTGTATTGCTGCTAACATCAATAATGCCACTAAATGCGTCTAATTGAATGTCGCCACTTGTTGTGCTAATTGTGTCTCCAGCAAAGTTAATACTGCCTAAACTAGCTGTTATTGCCTCGACATCGCTGGCATCAACATTTGTTATAGCCAATGTACCTGAGCCAGAATCAAATGTCATTGCTGCATTGCCAGTTACTTCACCTGCTGTACCTGCAAACATAACATGAGTAGCATCGATGTCGCTAATCGCAGCACTGGCCAATGTTGCCTGTGCGCCAACATTAATATTTGGAACACTGATTTCATTGTTGCTTGCATCATATGTCAACTCTGCATCATCGTCTAGCAGGCCACTTGCGCCAGCAAATGTAATACGTCCAGATGTCAATGCACTGTTTGTGATATTTGTAGCACTGATTGCATATGTACTAAAGTCGCCACTAAAGCTAATGCTACCACGATCTGCACCACCAGAGCTAGCTGTGCTTGTGATTGTTTGTGTACCTAACTCAATACTGCTACCACTTAGGTATAAATCACGCCACTTGTAACTAGCACTACCCAAATCTTGTGCTTCATTAGCAGCAGGAACTAGGTCGCCTGTTACACTACCAGTAATGTTCATATTCACTAAGTTTAGTGTATTTGAACCAGCAGTAAATGTTAGATCTGCATCATCAACTAGCTCATCGCTGGCACCAACAAATACCACACGAGTTGGTGTTAGGCTTGTAACAGTTAAGTTAGCTACACTTAAGTCGCCTGTCATTGAAACATTTGGAACACTTAGTGTATCAGTTGTTGAGTTATATGTGAATACATCATCATCAACTAACGCACCGCTTGTGCCAGCAAATACTACACGAGTGGCTGTTAAATCGCTAACGATAGCACTTGCTAAAGTAGCTTCTGTAACTACGCTAATATTCTTAGCAGTTAGTGTATCTGTGCCTGCATTCCAAGTTAGGTCAGCATCACCAGTTACTTCGCCGCCTGCACCAGCAAACATAACGTGTGTAGCTGTGATATCTTGAATCGCAGCACTTGCTAAGTTAGCTTGTGTGCCCACTGTGGCATTTGTTACTGTTAGTGTGTTTGTGCCACTGTTAAATGTTAAGTTAGCACTGTCAACTAATGCACCGCTTGTTCCAGCAAATGTTACACGACCGTTTGTTAAGTCGCTAACTATTGCGCTTGCAAGCGTAGCTTCTGTTGCTACACTTAGGTTAGCCATATCTACTGTGTCGGTAGCTGTGTCAAATGTAAAGCTGCTGTCATCACTTAGCAAACCACCTGTTCCAGCAAATGTGATTCTAGTTGCTGTCAAGTCGCTAAATGTAGCTGATTTACCAGTTACAGCACCACCCACGCCACCAACATGTACTGCGCTAAAGTTTGTAGCACTTACTGTGTCAGAACCTGTGTTATATGTAAACTGTGCATCATCAACTAGAGCACCACCTGCACCAGCAAATACAACACGGGTAGCTGTTAGGTCTTCAACAATGGCACTTGCTAATGTTGCTTCACCATCAACATCTAAAGTTCCGCCAACTGTTGTATTACCAGTCACCGCCAGTGTGCTACCAAGTGTAGCAGCACCATCTGCATTAAATGTGCTGTCAAAGTCAACTGCACCTGTTGCATGTAGTGTGTTATTGATATTTGTAGCGCCAGTTACATCCAATGTGCTGCTTAATGTTGTCGCTCCAGTTACACCTAAAGTTCCACCAACTGTGGCATTTGCGCTCATTGTTGTGTTACCTGTAACACCCAATGTACCACCAACTGTTGTATTACCAGTTACAGCCAATGTGCTACCAAGTGTAGCAGCACCATCTGCATTTAGTGTACTGTCGAAATCAACTGCACCAGTTGTGTGTAGCGTGTTATTAACTGTTGTAGCGCCAGTAACAGTCAATGTACCGCCCAATGTAGTATTTCCATCTACATTCATTGTGCTATCGAAGTCAGCTGCTCCAACTGTGTGCAATGTGTCGCTTAGTGTTGTAGCACCTGTAACATCCAATGTACCAGCAACTGTGGCATTCGCGCTCATTGTTGTGTTACCTGTAACATCCAGTGTGCTACCAACTGATGTTGCACCTGTTAGTGTTGATGTACCAGCTACGCTTAAGTTATCACTTAACGTTGCTGCACCAGTAACATCCAGTGTGCTACCAACTGATGTTGCACCTGTTAGTGTTGATGTACCAGCTACGCTTAAGTTATCACTTAACGTTGCTGCACCAGTAACATCCAGTGTGCTACCAACTGATGTTGCACCTGTTAGTGTTGATGTACCAGCTACGCTTAAGTTATCACTTAACGTTGCTGCACCAGTTACACCAAGTGTACCACCAACTGTTGTATTGCCTGTGATGTCGGCTGTTGAGCTAAATGTAGCTGCTCCAACTGTATGTAGCGTATCGCTTAATGTTGTAGCACCAGTAACTCCCAGTGTACCAGCAACTGTTGCATTAGCACTCATTGTTGTGTCGCCAGTTACAGCCAATGTGCTACCAAGTGTAGCAGCACCATCTACGTTAAACGTGCTGTCGAAGTCAACTGCCCCAACTGTGTTCAACGCATTGTGCAGTGTTGTGACATCCGTAACATCCAATGTGCTGGTTAATGTTGTAGCACCAGTAACATCCAGTGTGCTGCTTAATGTCGTAGCACCAGTTACACCAAGTGTGCCAGCAACTGTTGCATTTGCGCTCATTGTTGTGTCACCTGTTACACCAAGTGTGCCACCTAACGTGGTATTTCCATCTACATTCATTGTGCTGTCAAAATCAACTGCACCAGTTACACCAAGTGTACCACCAACTGTTGTATTGCCTGTGATGTCAGCTGTTGAGCTAAATGTTGCGGCACCGATAACTGCTAGTGTATCGCCTAATGTTGTAGCACTTGTAACTGCAAAAGTACCACCAACTGTTGCATTTCCACTCGCATCCATTGTGCTAGCATCAATATTACCAGCGGTCATGTCACCAGTAAATGTACTTGTACTTGTTACAGCAAAAGTACCAGTTACTGATGTATTGCCTGTTACATCTAAGTTGCTGCTCATTGTTACTGCGCCAGTTACATCTAATGTACCTACTACAGTTTGATTGCCAGTTACATCCAAGTTTACTACTTCTAAAGTATCTGTACCAGCGTCGTATGTAAAGCCTGCTTCTGTTGATAGTGTGCCAGTGCCGTCTGTGTAGACAACCATGTTGTTACCTAGGCCTGTTATACCAATACCATCTGCCGTTAATGTGCCATTCACCATCATGTTTTCTACGGTTAATGTGTTTGTACCATCATTGTAAGAAAATGCAGTTGCATCATCATCGACTTTGAGTAGTCCATCAGCACCAGTATAAACGACATAACCTGCCGCCAATGCTGTTACTGCTAAATTATTTAGAGCAACATCAGCGTAGCTAGCGCCAACACCAAACTGCCATGTATCGTTAGCATCATTCCATTCGAACGTTGCATTGTCTAAACTACCACGATCAACCTCAATACCTGAAGTACCAGCACCGTTAGCAACACCTGCACCTGCTTCACCTTGATTTAATAGGATTGTATTATCAGTAATCTGTGTATTTGTGGTATTGATACTTGTTAGTGTACCGCTTACAGTTAAGTCACCATCAACTGTTAAGTTGCCAGCAATACCAGTGTTACCTGTTGCTGCATCAATTGTAAACTTATCTGTATTAAGTGTAAAGTTACCAGTTACATCCAATGTGCTGCTTAATGTAGCTGCGCCTGTTACAGCCAATGTACCACCAATTGTTGCATTTCCATCAACATTTAGTGTATCATCAAAATCAACTGCACCAGTGACATGTAATGTGTCGGTAATTTCGGTTGCACCATCAACATCTAATGTACCACCAACTGTTGTGTTACTTGTTACATCTAATGTGCTGCTTAATGTTGCAGCACCCGTAACACCTAATGTACCTGTAATAGATGTGTTATCATTTACAGTCAATGGATCATTTAGTGTTGTAGCGCCTGTAACTGTTAGTGTACCACCTACTGATGTATTACCAGTTACATCCAATGTGCTGCTTAATGTTGCAGCACCTGTAACACCTAAAGTGCTACTCAATGTTGTAGCGCCTGTAACTGCCAGTGTGCTACCAACCGATGTTGCGCCCGTTAGTGTTGAAGTTCCTGTAACTGCTAATGTGCCACCTAATGTAGCATTTCCATCTACATTCATTGTGCTGTCGAAATCAACTGCACCAGTTGCATTTAATGTGTTATTAACTGTAGTAGCACCTGAAACCACTAATGTACCACCAACTGTTGTATTGCCGCTGATAGCTGCTGTACTGCTTAGTGTTGTAGCACCTGTAACTCCTAGTGTACCACCAACTGACACATTACCAGTTGTATCTAATGTGCTAGAATCAATGTTACCAGCAGTCATGTCACCAGTAAAGCTGCTTGTGCCTGTTACACCCAGTGTACCACCAACTGTTGCATTACCTGTTACACTTGCGCTTGCCAGTGTTGAAGCACCTGCGCTTAGTGTGCCTGTAATAGATGTGTTATCATTTACAGTTAATGGGTCATTTAGTGTTGTAGCACCTGTAACTGTTAATGAACCACCCAATGTGGTGTTTCCGTCAACGTTTAATGTGCTGTCGAAATCAACTGCACCAACTGTGTTCAACGTGCTGCTTAGTGTTGTAGCACCAGTAACATCCAGTGTGCTACCAACTGATGTTGCACCTGTTAGTGTTGATGTGCCTGTAACACTTAAGTTGTCGCTTAGGGTCGCTGCCCCTGTAACTGCTAATGTGCTACCAACTGATGTTGCACCTGACAATGTTGATGTGCCTGTAACACTTAAGTTGTCGCTTAAGGTTGTTGCACCAGTTACACCTAGCGTACCACCTAATGTAGTATTTCCATCTACATTCATTGTGCTGTCAAAGTCGGCTGCACCAGTTGTGTGTAATGTATTGCTTATTATCGTTGCACCAGTAACCCCCAGTGTACCACCAACTGTTGTATTGCCTGTGATGTCAGCTGTTGAGCTAAATGTTGCGGCACCAGTTACGTCTAATGTAGTGCCAACTGTTACAGCACCACTTGCATCAACTGTAGTTGCATCAATATTACCAGCAGTCATATCACCAGTAAAGCCACTTGTACCTGTTACAGTTAAATTACCACCTACACTGGCGTTGTTTGTAATACTTGCACTGCTTAATGTTGAAGCACCTGCGCTCAATGTGCTGCTTAATGTTGTAGCTCCGGTAACTGCTAATGTGCTACCAACTGATGTTGCACCTGTTAGTGTTGATGTACCAGCTACACTTAAGTTGTCGCTTAGAGTTGTTGCACCAGTTACACCTAAAGTGCCACCAACTGTTGCGTTATTTGTAATACTTGCGCTTGCTAATGTTGAAGCACCTGCACTTAATGTGCTACTTAATGTTGTAGCGCCTGTTACGCCCAGTGTACCGCCTATGCTTACATTGCCGGTTGTGTCTAGTGTCGTGCTGTCAATATTACCAGCAGTCATATCACCAGTAAAGCTACTTGTGCCTGTTACACCTAAGGTGCCACCAAGTGTTGTATTACCAGTAACATCTAATGTAGTTCCGACAGTAGCGCCATTTGTTACTGCTAATACGCCTGCTGTTAGCGTACCACTGCCTGCATTGAATGTCAATGCTGCATCATCAACTAGATCGTGTGTGGCATTGCTAAACACAATACGTGTGCTTGTTAGATCATTAACTTTGGCACTGTCCATTGATGCTTCACCATCAACAAACATATTAATTACTGTCAATGTATCTGTTGCTGTATCATAAGACATATCTGCATCTGTTATCAACTCTGCATTTGCGTCTGTAAATACGACTTTATGTGCATCTAGACCACTGATACTAATACTTGGTGCTGTTAATGTGCCTGTTACTGTAACATTTACTGCTGTTAGTGTATCAGTAGCAGTGTCATATGTCAAGTCAGCATCATCAACCAAGTCGTCATTGGCACCAACAAATACCATACGAGTTGGTGTTAGGCTTGTAACGATCGCATTTGTTGTACTTAATGTTCCTGTGCCTGATGTAAATGTCAGGGCAGAGTTATCAACCAAGTCGTCATTGGCACCAACAAATACAACACGAGTTGGTGTTAGGCTTGTAACGATCGCATTTGTTGTACTTAATGTTCCTGTCCCTGCATTAAATGTTAGTGCTGCATCGTCTGTTAACGAACCACTTGCGCCAGCAAACGTCACGCGGCCGCTTGTTAAGTCACTAACTGTTGCACTGGCTAATGTTGTTTCGCCAGTAACACCCAGTGTACCACAACTGTTGCATTACCTGTTACACTTGCACTTGCAAGTGTTGACGCACCTGCGTCTAGTGTGCTGCTTAATGTTGTAGCACCAGTAACACCCAGTGTACCGCCAACTGTTGAGTTACCTGTCAGTGTTGATGTACCTGTAACACTTAAGTTACCACCCACGCTAGCGTTGTTTGTAATACTTGCACTGCTTAATGTTGAAGCACCTGCGTCTAGTGTGCTGCTCAGTGTCGTAGCACCTGTAACTGCAAAAGTACCACCAACTGTTGCATTTCCACTCGCATCCATTGTGCTAGCATCAATATTACCAGCGGTCATGTCACCAGTAAATGTGCTTGTGCCTGTAACTGCCAATGTACTGCTTAGTGTAGCTGCACCAGTTACACCCAATGTTCCGCCAACTGTTGCGTCAGTTGTAACGCCCAAATTCTTAGCAGTTAATGTATCTGTACCAGTATTCCAAGTAAAGTCTGCGTCATCACTTAGTAAGCCGCCTGTACCAGCAAATGTTACACGACCTGCTGTTAGTCCGCTGTCAGTGATTGCAGGAGCTTCGATGCTTGTTGATGCACTCAATGTGCTTGTGCCTACGTCAGTTGCACTTACATTAGTTGCGCTTAATGTATCTGTGGCAGCGTTCCATGTTAATGCACTGTCATCTGTTAGTTCACCACTAGCACCAGCAAATACAACACGAGTGGCTGTTAGGTCGCTAACTGCTGCACTGGCCAACGTTGCCTGTGTTCCAACTGTAATATTTGGAACCGTTAGTGCATCTGTGCCATCATTAAATGTTAGATCAGCACTTTGTGACAATACACCACTGGCACCAATAAATGGAACTCTGTGCTGTGTAAATGCATCTAATGTAACGGTTGTTGTAACTGCTAGCGTTCCTGTATCTGTGGCACCAGTTGTTGTAAAGCTATCTGCTGTAATATCTTCAGCACCGATATCACCAGCATTAAATGCACCATTGATATCTCGACTAACAATTGTGCCTGCTGTATTATTTGGTGTAGCATCACTGGTCAATGTTACAACACCAGTACTATTGTTCACACTAATACCAATACCACTTGTGCTGAAACTTGTCACACCCATATTGGTAATTGTGATAGCGTCTGTTGTGTCATCGGTTGATAAGCTGATCGCTGTGCCACCCACTAATGTTAGTGTGTCATCACTTTGATCTGCTGCCACTGTGTTTTGGCCACTGACAGCAACATACTTAAATGCATTCAAACCTGTGTTTGTAATTGTCAGTGTCTTTGTAGTATTGTCTGTTGTAATGTCAATACCTGTTCCAGCTTCTATGTTCAATGTTTCTGTATTACTTCCCGCAGTAATATTAGCTTGACCTGAGCTAGAAATTGTTTTAAATATTTCTTGATCACTACCCTTATCATCATTGGTGATTGTTGGAGTTGAGCCTTCGCCACCTGTACCACTTAAAGCAATACCAACGCCTGCAACTAAATCTTCAACATAATCGCCAGTTGTGTCTGAGCCAAGAGCCACACTGTCGGGTTGGATAGTTGCCGCGATGTCTACGTTTCCGGTACCATCAAAATTTACACTACCAACAACATCGCCACTAATGCTAATTGTTCTTGATGTTTCCAGTGCTGTTGCTGTGCTTGCATTACCTGACAAGTCAGCCGTAATTGTTCCTGCACTGAAGTTACCACTACCATCACGTGAAACAATAGTATTGGCATTATTGCCGTCTGTGGCATTTGAACTAATCGTAACTGCGCCTGTAGCAGCATCAATGCTTAACCCAACACCACTAACCGCTGCGCTGGTAACACCACTGTTGGTAAATGTAACAGTGTCTGTGGTGGCGTTTGTAGTGATTGTTAAGCCTGTACTACCCGCAAATGTAATCGTATCGTTAGCTTGATCTGCCTCCACAGAGCTTTGACCACTTACTGCAAATGAGCTAAATGATGTAGCACCTGGAACACTAAAACTTAACGTATTTGCACCATCGTTGTATGTTACACTGACATTTGTATGTGTAGCACTTGTAATCATCAATGCCGCAGCATCTTGAACAGCTTCTTGGAAGTCAGTAATTGCACCACTGTCAATAGTAATAGCAGCAGTTCCTGCGGCAGTTAATCGACCTTTGCTGTCTACTGTAAATGTAGCGACCTCATCAACTGCACCATAACTACCCGCTGTAACACCACTGTTAGCTAATGTTAGTGCAATATCTACGTTTTGACTACCGTCAAAACTTGTCGTACCAGTTGCATCGCCGCTGGTGCTAATTGTTCTTGCTGTTACAAAATGTCCATCTAAGTTAGCTTCCAGTGTAGCTTTAGTTCCTGTGAATACCTCACTGTTATTACTGGCACTCTTTAGTAATTTAAACACACCGTCTGTAGTGTCATAACCAAAGAAACCTATTCGATTTTGGCTATCGTAATACTTGAATTCAATACCACGAGCTTTACCATCATTGCTGCCGTAGGTTCCTTGACCAACTGTAATAACTGGATCAACAATTGTTGTCACTGTTGATTCAACAGTAGTTGTTGTTCCTAATACTGTTAAGTTGCCATCAACTGTTACATTTGTGTTAACGGTTAAACTACCTGTAACAATAGCATCACCGTTTACATCAAGTTCAGCAGCTGGTGTTAGATCGTTAATACCAACAAAGTTTGTTGCTGGATCAACATACAGCACGCCACCGTCAACTTCTAAACTACCAGTTACAACTACGTTTGTAAAGTCAGCTGCTGCTGGTGTTGAGCCACCAATTACAGTACCATCAATATTTCCACCGTTGATGTCAACTGTGGCAAATGTGCTGCCGCCTGCGCTTGTAATATCACCTGTAACATTGCCCACCAAATCACCACTGAACTGTGTGTTAGCTGTAATTGTTGTACCAGTGATAGCCTGTGGTATTGTGCCGCCAATAATTGTGTCATCAATTGTACCACCGTTTACATCAATATTGCTAAATGAGCTAGAACCAGTGCTAGTAATATTTCCAGTTACATCACCTGTTACATCTCCCACTAAATCAGCAGTAATAACGCTGGCTGCAAAATTCCCACTGGCATCACGAGCAACAATGGTGCTATTTGTGTTCAATGCTGTTGCGTCGCTTGAAATTGTAATGGAGCCCGTTGCTTGATTAATACTTAATCCAGTTCCACTGACTGCTGCACTTGTTACACCTGTATTTGTAAATGTAATAATATCTGTAGTAGAATTTGTTGTTATTTCTAAGCCAGTACTACCCGCAAATGTTACGGTGTCGGTTGGAGTATCTGCTTCAACAGTGTCTTCTCCACTGACTGCAATTTTGTCAAATTTATTTTGATTGGCCACTGTGGCAGCTAGAGTTCCATTAGCGTCATTGTAACTAAAACTAATACCACTGTGAGTGCTAGTTTCTATCATCGTACCAATATAATCTTCAGCTGCTTCTTGGAAATCAGTAACACTGCCACTTGTAATTGTTACGTTGGCAGTTGAAGCGTTTGTAATACGGCCTTTACTATCAATTGTTAAAACTGGTATGGCACTTACACTACCATAATCATCAGCAGTAACGCCAGTGTTTGCTAGTGTTAAAGCTATATCAATATCTGAACTGCCATCAAAATTTTCTGCGCCAGTTGCATCACCGCTGATAGCGATCTCACGCGGCGTTGTAAATTTACCTGTTAGGCTTGTTGCTGTAATAACGTTTGCGCTGAAATTACCTGATCCGTCTCTAATAACTAGCTTATTACCAGTTGCGTTACTGGTAGCATCTGCTGTAAAGGTAACTGAATCATCTGTAGCGTTTGTGGTTACAATAATACCAGTTCCATTTATAAATGTAACTGTGTCTGTATCGCTGTCAGCAACTACTGTTCCTTGACCCGATACTTCAATATTCTTAAATCCGTGTGTATTAGCAACTACTGTATCTACGTATTGTTTGTTAGCTGCTTCTAAATTTTGTGTTGGTGTCGTAACTGTAACTGTTTTACTTGTTAGTGTGAACACCGTGTTGATCTCATTGCCAGTAATTAGAAAATCTGGATCGATTGAGATATTTTTAATCTTGGTTAATGCCATCGATGGTTCTCCTGAAGAAGATTGGTGATTAATCTAGTATTATTTATTAGGAAATGCGAACCAATTTGAGTTATTGGTTAGATTTTTACGATGTCAACAGCAGCGGACCAAGTTAAATTCTGCCCTACTAGGCCCGTACAAGCAATAGTCATTGCGCCAGAGCTGTTAAAAGATACTGAAGGAATTGCGATTCCATTGGTGTTTACAAAAGTATCAGTAACATATCCACTGACACCACTTGAACCATTGATGTAGCAGCCTTTTATTAAAAATGCTGCATTTGCTGTGTCTGTGCCTACAATATAAGCAGTAAAAAACACTGTGGCATCAGCTGTGTAAGTATTGCCGTCACGATCTAGCAAACTCACAGTATCAGCACCGGAATTTGTGCCGGTAAGTGTAAATCGTTGACTTTTTGTGCCGATTTGAAAACGGTCTACTGTAGTTCCGTGTAATTTGCTAAATGTGTCCATGCTATTATTTATTTAAAATCAAATGGCCCAACGATTTATAAAATACTGCTCAACACTGTCGATCTCTGATGATGTCAAAGCCCGAGAATACAATATAACTTCTCCCATATGACCTGTAAAAAAACCCGCATTGGCACTGTTTTGTCCAGTGTAAAAATATGCTGCACTGGCTGAAGTTGTTGTGCCTACATTTGTGCTAAATGTCAAAGTTTGACTTACACGATCGATATTGAATTTTAATCTATTGTCATTGCCGGTTTGTGATCCATCAAAAACCAAGGTAAAGATATGCATATTAGTATCGGGCACTGTGGTACTAGCAGCAATGCCTCCTGCTCCAGTTACAGCCCAGTTTGTTCCGTTATAAAATATTTTATATCCGTCAGTGTCGGTGCTGGTCAATGTTGTACCGGAAGCTAGTGTGCCTGCCTTTGCCACCACAAACAATGTGAATTGACTTAGGCTTTGCAAAAAAGGAATTGGGTTACAGTTTAAACTGTCATTGACTCCATCAAAATACACAGCGCCATGACCGTTTTTAATATTTGACTGATATATTGGCTTTACACTGGCATTACCTGATTTGTTTAAATCGTGCGCTGCACCTGATTGATCCTTCCAAGTTGTTACTGATGCATTATTTGCTAACACTGATCCAAATTCAACTGCTGAATTATCATAAGAACTAAACCAGTAAGTATTGCTTAAAATTTGCGTGGGAGAATCAATCCTACCAGAGTATCTGCGGCCTGCACCAAAACTTCCAGATAAAGATCGTATGGCCTTAAACATTAGCCAAAGCTCACTAGTTGTCCTAGAACAGTGTAAGTCCCGCCTACGTTAAAAATGCTGAATGCTACAATGTCTTTTTTGTTGACATTGCCAGCTGGAGCACTAGAACTACCTTGCCAATTAATTGTCACAGTTGATCCGCCAATTTGTAATCCAGTGGGCATATATGCTGTTGAACTTTGATTTATCAGTAACGTAATTACGGTGGCTTTATTTGAGGCTAAATTTAAATTAGTTAGATTTACTGTAAAATTAGCTGCTACAGAACTATGAACAAATATCTTATCAGTTGTGCAGTCATGAGCCACTGTGCCGGTTGCTCCGGTTTTTGTTGCTAAAGTTTCATCAGGTATAGCAGTTAAATAACCGCTGTCATTTGTAAGTTGGCTGACTGCGCTGGGTATTGTGGGTTTGTTAGTTAAATCATTGTAACTACCACTGGTTGCCACTGTGGCAAAAGTGGGTTTGTTAGTTAAATCAGTATAACTACCACTAAACAACTGAGGTTCATTAACTAAGTCATTATAATCCCCACTGAACAAAGTGGGCTTGTTAGCCAAATCGTTGTAGTCACCACTGAACAATGATGGAGTATTCGTTAAATCATTATAACTTCCACTTATGGCTACAGCATGTAATCCAGATGTAGATATTGTAATAGTGCTGGCATCTGTTCTTGTAACTGCAATATTTGAGCCGTTGGCAAATTTAACATCATCAACAGATGCATCACTTCCTGATAAACGCAAAGTTGTGCCGCCAGTGACTGTTACTGCACTTACCGAATAAGTTGCTCCACCACCGCCACCGCCACCGCCGACTACTGTGCTGAATGTAAAGCCACCTGCGCCGTCGGTGGTTAATACCTGTCCGGCAGAACCATCGCTAATTCCTAAATCTAATAAACTCAATTGATCGTTGATCCAATAAACACCGTTCCATACTAAAACGTCTCCGTTGACTAAACTTACTATGTCTGTGTCAATTAGATCTGTAACACTTTGTGGAATACTTGGCAATCCAGTTAAACTGCCGTATTGTCCATCAAATAGTAAATTTGTGCTGTCTGTAAATTCGTTTAAATCTGTTGGTATACTTGGCTTATTCAATAAATCATTATAATTGCCAGTTGTTGCCACTGTAGCTAAATTTGGTGGTCCACTCAAATCACTGTAATCTAATGTAGTGTTTACAAAATTTGTTCCGTTGTATACCAATGTTTGTCCAGCCAACGGACTGGTAATTGCAACATCACTTAAACCATCTAAATCTGTTGCCCCAATACCACCTGTCACTGTTACCCAGCTTAATTCACCGCTGCTATTAATTCCTAGGACCTTACCTGTGCTGGGATCATTATCTGTTAAAAACTTATAGGGATCAATTGTTTCGTCACCTGGAGTTCCAATACCAGTAGTACCAATGTCCAAGCCATAAAAACTGCTTACTATGCTGGGTGCTTCACTAAAAATAATATCATCGCCACTTACAGTATAGGCTACACCTGGTTCTTGAATTACTCCATCAACGCTGATAATTAAAACGTTTTGTCCTAGTATATTTGCTGTAACACCGTTAGCGGTCAATGTAAACTGAGTTGTTACCCCATTAAAGCCACCGCTTATATCATCTAATTTTCTAATTGTTGTTGTGGCTTCATTTCTAGGAAATATTAAATGATGAACCGTGATATAATCGCCCACATTGGGAGTGGAAACAAATTCTATATTACCCGTACTGTCTAAATTATAATCTGTTACTGGAACTAATAGTTGGCCAGCCACACTGACCAATAATGCTCTGCTTGTCAGCGGCTTGGGACTACTTAGTGGAAAAACAGTTTGTACACCGTTGCCTGTAAATGTATCAACTACAAAGGCACTTTCTGGTCGTTGGACTGTGGGCTGAAAACCGATATAATTTGGACTTAATTGTTCACTATCCGTAGACGATACTATACCTATATAGGCCATTTTATTGTTTGTTCCAAGATTCTAGAATCATTTCTTCTAATGTATTTATTAGATCTTTACCGGGTGCTTCTTTACCCCAAAAACCCTTTGGGCAGGCGCTAGTGGCAAATGTAGCTTTGGCGGGCATATAGCATCCACATTTTTTACAAGTTTTTGTATTTTGCCTAAAATTGTCGCAGGTCTGACAAATGTTAAGCCGTTCTATCTTAACTTCTTGACTAACTGTTTTAAGCATTAAACTTCCATAACACTAGCAAATGCTGTAATTGCTACCCCTGTTGCACTTTTAATTTGTATACTGTCACCTGTTTCTAAATTAATAGGTTTTTCTAAAACAAGAGTAGTATTTGCACGAATAGGAACTCTATCTAAAATAGGGATATCAAAACCTGCACTGTCATCAACTACTTCCAACGTTACTTCTGCATTGCCGCCTATGCTGTTATTACTAATATACATTGCATGTATCACTGCCATTCCAGGAGCGGTATATACTGTGCTAAAACTTGTGTTTGCATCGGGTATCGCTACTGTAGCATTTTTAAAAGTCGCCATGTTATCCTCCAAATACTATTGCATAAACAATACTATCCAAACCAGTTACTACGGGTTCGCCGTTTACTATAACTTGGCCAGTGCCGTTTGAATTTATAATAAGATCACCGTTTGGTTCTGTTGTAGTAATAGTATTTCCACTTATATTTACATCGCCAATGTCAGCTTCTAGTGCTGCAAAGTTAGTTAAATTTGATCCTTCTTTTATTTCCCAACGATCGAGTAATTCATTCCATTGGAAAACAGTATCGGGTTCTGTGCCTCTATCTACCAGTATGCCGCTATAGCCAGCACTTACTCCTGCACCAAGTTCACCATCATTAAGCGTAATGATATTGTCACTGATTATTGTGTCTACAGATTGAACACTGGTAGTTGTCCCTTGAACAGTTAAATTACCATAAATTATTGTATCGCCTGTTACGCTGGTATTTCCGCCCACGCTTAAATCATTTGTAACAGATAAACTGTCTAATGTTGCTGAACCCGAGCCAGTTAGTGTTGAGAGATTGGTATGTGCTGTTACATCCAATGTTGTAGTGACTTCTAAACTTCCTGGCATAACAACCGCATTGGGTAGACTTACTGTGATTGCTTGTCCTGCTGCTATAGTAGTAATTTGATTTGAAGTCCCGGCAACTGTTAATGTTTCTGTTGCTAGATTAACTGTGCCTGAACCAAATGTACCAGCAATTGCTAAATTAGAATTATTTTCAATAGTGGTTTCAACCCAACTCTTTGTAGTTACATCCTGCGGATCTATTGGATTGGCAACATTTGTTATTCTTGAATTAGTTACATCAATATTATATATACCGGGATCTAGTATAATGTCATCGGCAACTGCGCTGATAGTAGTATTGTCAAATGTTAAACCATCAACAGTTAAAGCACCGCTTGTGGCATCGAATGTAAGTAACTCACTGTCTACTAACTCTTTACCTGATCCCGCAAAAGTAATTCTACCAGGTGTTAAATGTTCATCCTTAATCGTTACCGCATAAATTTGATTTGATGCAGAAATGTTTGGCACTGACAATAACGCCGTTACAACATCAAATGTTAAACTTGGACTATCAACTAGTCTACCATTGGCATCAGCAAATGGAATTCTGTCTTCGTCTAGCGTAGTTACTGTGACATTAGCTGCGGTTACTTCACCAACCACATCAATATTACCACTGGCAATAATATTATTGCCTTCATTTATATACAGGTTATTTCTTAAATACATACCTGTACCGGTAAATGTTAATTGGCTACTATCAGTTAATTGTCCGTCAACACCAGCTAATACTACTCGAGTTTCTGTTAAATTAGATGCTGTAAGACTTGCTGATGTAATAGACCCTTCTACTATTGCCGATCCTGCCAAATATAAATTATTAGCAGCCAGGTTAGCGTAACTTTCACCTACACCAACTTCCCAAAAATCGTTACCTTCATTCCACCATAGTAAGGCGTTTGGTTCAGAGCCTCTATCAATTTCAATACCTGAATAACCTGCTGTAACACCAGCATTGGTTTCACCATCATTTAGTGTAATAAAATTATCTTTGATCGTTGTGTCAGCAGTATTGATGCTGGTTAATGTTCCCATTACATTTAAGTTACCAGTAACAGTGACGTCCGAACTAAATGTAGCATTGTTTGTAACAGATAATGTACTGTTTAATGTAGTTGCACCAGTTACTTGTAACTCACCGCCTATATCAGTATTGCCAGTAATACTTGCTGTGTCATTTACCGTTAATGGATCATTTAATGTGGTTGCACCGGTTACAGCCAATGTGCTGTGTAATGTTGTTGATCCGTATACATCAAGCGAGCTATCAAAACTAACTGCATCAAGCACACCTAATGTGTTGGCTATCGAAGTAGCACCGCTTACACCAAGAGTGCCAGTTAATGACGTATCACCGTCTACTGATAAATTGCTGTTTAATGTAGTTGCACCAGTTACCTGTAATGCCCCACCTATATCAGTATTGCCAGTAATGTTCGCTGTATCATTTACTGTTAATGGATCATTTAATGTAGTTGCACCAGTTACCTGTAATGTCCCACCTATATCAGTATTGCCAGTAATACTTGCTGTGTCATTTACTGTCAATGGATCAT
>Ga0255211_1000182_pt1 | contig 23368 bp, 15 predicted proteins | sample Miss_Yuk_RepB_8d_FD_183036 | JGI IMG/M metagenome (GOLD analysis project Ga0255211, IMG submission 183036) | Freshwater microbial communities from Mississippi River, Louisiana, United States - Miss_Yuk_RepB_8d | ecosystem: Environmental > Aquatic > Freshwater > River | place: USA: Louisiana...
TAATCGTCGAGCGCTGGCAAAAACTCGCAGGACTCATCAAGTAGATAAACGCTAGTTCATCACAAAGGGAGGTAGAAAACTGCCTCCTTTTTTCTTTTATGGTTTAACTATTTTATTTATTTGAGTTTTTTAAAAGTTAAGCTGACAATTCAACGCTATTTATATAGTGATGGGACCAATATTAAAACCGACAGAAGTAGGCGCGCATTTATTTCGAGTTAAAGGCGAACTCGAAAGCATGTTGAAGACTGTCAGGTCGTGGAGAACGTCGGGCATTGAAGGCAATGGTGTAGTACCAATTGAGGTTTTGCCGTTAGAAACCAAACTAGAAAACTCGTTATTAGAAGTTGAAGAAATGATAAAACTCGTCTCCAGGATAAAACCTTCGCGTAAAAAAAAGTAATTTTATAATCGAGAAGATTATTTATCGTCATGTTAATAACTGAATCGCAACTTCGCAAAATCGTAAGACAAGAAATAGCTAGAAAAATTAGACTATCCGAGGCCGTCGACGTCGCTACGATCGTCAAACAAATAACTGACGAAAAGATCAAAGACCCGGAAGCTCTAAAGGCTGCGATCGAGAAACACGGCGAAGAAGCTAAAGAAGTATTAAAATCCAGCAGCGAAGAAGTTAAAAACGCATACCAACAACAAGGTGGAAAACCTGAAGACGCAGAATCTGTAATGAAATCTATAGTTACAGGTGTCGTAAGCACTGCAGGTTCAATTGACTCTGTTGCAGCAGCTGTCGCAAAAGAGCTCGGTCGAGACGAACTGAAAAATCCATTAATAGCAGCGATCAAAAAGAAAAAAGGTGGTAAAGACGCCGCCGAATTATCAGTCGACGCCAAGAACGCCCTCGCGGACGCTTTTCTGGAACTAGTTTTTGCAAAACCAGACGTCGTTGGTAAAGTCGCAATGCAGTTGAAAAAAGTCTCTGAAGAAGTTTGAAGCTAATCGAAGGACGAGCAAGTGAGAATAACAGAATCGCAACTTCGTAGAATTATCGCTGAAGAGATAAAGGCCGTTCAGCAAGAACGAGATATCGTTAACGTTCACTCTGGACATGCCGAAACTCCACACAGCAAAGTCGTAGTAAATTTAATAAAAGGAAACACGTCGCTCCTCAAGGCGTTAAAGGATATTACATCGCAACAGGACCTCACTGCGTTACTTCAAGCCATTGACGATCTCACGGGAGTTAAAGAGCGAACTACGATGATGCGTTCATTATCGAAAGTTACCACGCACCAAAAGAAAGGCTAATTAGAGCTGATATTTGTTGCTTGTACACTCTACGCCGCTAGGGTTAATTTAATCACATAACAGCAAGAGCTTAATAAAATGCTCTTGATCATGGAGATTAAATTATGAAGACACGTAGAAACCGTAAGTTTGTTGCACAAAATCGTAATGCCGTTATCCGCACTCGCGAGGATCGTACTGGTAAGACCCGCACCGAGACAGCCCGTCGTGATGATTCGACAATCTCGGTTGCAATTAGCACGAATCCAAAGACGGATTCAACTCGCATGTTCGTAGATTTCCCAAATCGCGGCGGCGTTGTTGAGTTTTCTGGCAGCGAGGCTCGTACGCTCTATCGTTTGCTTCAGAAGCATTACTCTGAGACAGGTAAGTCTTGCTGAGATATAAGCAGTAATTTTTTATGAGGTCGGCTCTTATAAAGAGGGCCGACCTTTTTAGCTAGGAGATCCTATAATGAAATTAAAAAATTCAGAAGTTTTGTTGCTAACGCAAGTACTTTATCACATAAAGTGCTCTGATAGCTATTTTGAATTTAGCGACCAAATTCATGAATTACATAACAAACTTTGTGCGCACTTGTTAAATGAAAAACGTGATGAAATTCATGCGGATGAAGATGACGTAGGATGCGTCGTTCATCACGACGAAGACTTGTTCGAAATTGTAGAATCGATTAATGAGGATGACTCAGAAGAGTCAGAAGACTCACACGAGCCAGTTGCGATCAAAGATGTAGTACTACTTGAATCTGTGAGGGTCTCGCACGAAGACAAGAAAAAAACATTTCTTTTCGAGTTGGGCACATCTAAGTCGATGCTGGACATCAATTTGGACGACGGTGAAGAAATTTTGTGCGACGTGACGAATATCGAAAGACACTCCGACTCTTTCGTCGTTAAGTGTGTCTCTGGTTGGGTAACATTTGACGTACAAAAATTTCCCAAATCGTGGACGTCGCTACTAAAGCATGGCGTAACTTACAAGGTGGTGGTTTGACATGAATTTAAATTTAAATCCAGAGCAGTTTCTAGCCATTTACAATAGTCTTAGAGATAACTCTTCTATTACTTCGCAAGAAGTAAAATCTAAGATGGATTTGATTCTATTAAATGCCTTATCAGCGATCGATGATTCTAAGAATCAATCAAAGTTTGGTAGTTGGATGAAGCAAGAAAAAGAAAGAGTTGAAATTCTAGAATCAGAGCTTAAATCAATTCGCAATCCGGTATCCGACGACGGACTACCTTTCCCACCAGCCCCCGAAAGGAGTTAAAATGTCAGCGTCAATAGAAGATTTGTTGCAACAAATTATTGAATTAGAAACCGTCATTCAAAGCAATATTAATACAGGTAAAAATGTTACTGCCTTACAAGAAAAGTTGTTCGTCTTGAAAGAACAATTTCAACTATTGAGTGAAAACCTAAACAAGACTGACAAGATATTGAAAGATTAATATGCAAAAAGTAGATTTATATCAGCCGTTAGTTCATTATAAAACCGGTTTGGCACCTCTAACTCTTAGAGTCGGTGTTCCAACATCGAGTGGCTATGTTGAAGGTGGAACTTCTAGCGAATTTTTAAAATCCGAAACATATATCTTGTTGTCGGCTTTACCATTCGAGTTACAAGAACGAGTAAAAACAGCAGTTCAAGCGATTATATCTGGTATGTGATCGATACTTAATGAAGTGAAACAAAGCTTTACTGGATACGCAGCGTTTAGTTCTAGAAGAACATTAACTCAAATAGACGACAACGAAGAAGAAGAAATTGAGGACGACCTTTCCTTAAGAGAGGTCGTTCAACTATTTGTAGCAGAATACTTGAGAAGTAATAATTTTTAAAGGAACGACATGTAATTCATATTTAATTACATGCCTTTATTTGCCAACACAGTAAGTCCGACGCCATTCGGGTTTTTTGATTCTGACACTCAATTTCAAAACGAAGCCGACGGTATAGTCATGTTTGTAAAACGCAAACTTGGCGACGACGTTTTGTCCGTAGAATTAACCAGAAAAGAAATGTGGGCATGTTTCGAAGAAGCTTGTTGCGAATACAGCCGTTTAATTCACGAAACTAAAATAACTTCAGAACTCACAAGTGTACTGGGGTTTTCTACAGGATCACAAGATTTTACGAACAAGTACTCTAAACAAACCTTAGAATTCTTGTTACGTAAAGCAGAGCCTTACGCGACCGAAGCTTACGTTGGAGGTTCTTATAACGCGACATTAGGTTATGTCGATCTTGTCAATGGGCAACAAGACTATGACATCTATTCTGATGTTAAAGTATTTTCTGGTAGTAACGCTGGTCAAGGCGTTTATGATACGTTACCTACTGGTTCGAAGGGCAAATTAAAGGTTGTCGAAATCTTTCACTTTGAACCCCTCGCAGCGCAAACGTTCCTTCTCAATGCGTCGAACATCACGAACTTCCTTGCTACGAACTTTAACTATGAATCATACGTCAATTCGACTGTGTTCTATGTTCTACCAATATTCGAGGACGTGTTACGCAGAGGCATGTTAGAAAGTGCGTTTAGAGTCCGTCGCTCAAATTATTCTTACGAAGTACTAGGAAGCAAGTTACGAATCTACCCAATTCCTACTTCGGATCTTCAACTCGGCAAGATGTTCATCAAGCTAATGCCTCCGCATGATCCACTTAATCCGTCGGCGTACAGCGACGATTCTATTTATGGTATATCTGGTCCCAATAATTTTCCATTAGGGAACATACCATACGCGACGATTAACCAACCCGGTCGTCAATGGATCCGTCAATATACTTTAGCACTATGCAAAGAATTGTTGGGTTTAATTCGTTCTAAGTTCCAAAACATTCCTATTCCAAATGCCGATTTGCAATTGAACGGTGAAGCCTTGGTTTCTCAAGGTCGTGAAGACAAAGATAAACTAACAACGCAAATGCGAGAATTCCTCGCGAATATGACGCATGCTAAGTTGCTGGAAAACGATGCGTTGGCTGCCGAAAACCTGAATAAACAACTAAGATATATCCCGATGCCATTGGGCAAGTCGATAACCATTGGTTGAAATTAACTTATTGAGCCATTTGCAAAACATATCGCATATTTAAAACATGGCTCGATTGTTCATAACTCCAAGAGAGTTAAATTTTATTTCGGATATAACGAAAGAAATAATAAAAGACGTTGTTGGTCAAAAGATTATTTACTATCCAATTTCAGAGATAAAAACAAAAACTCATGAAGTCTATAACGAAGCGTTAAAGAAAATATTCGATAATCCAATAATAATAGACGCGCTAGTAAACAACGAGTTTCAAACATCGACGAAGATAGACAAGTTTGGCATCGATGCGCAATACCAAATCGAGGTCTACATTCAGCACCGTGATCTTGTAGATAAAGGAATAAATGTCAATATTGGTGACTTCTTTTCTTTTTCAGATGTTTTTTATGAGATCACTGAGCGCACTTTCATGCGTAACATTTACGGCATGGCGGAACACAAAGATGGTGTTAGATTAGTAGGTACAAAATCTCGTCAAGGTCTATTCGTCGCGCCGCTGGTTGGTCCAACAGACATCAAGTACGCTGATCCAGACGCGATTCAAGACGTTTTCGTCCAACAGAGAGGTTTTAAGTACGATAAAAAGACTGGTGATCTAACCGGCGACGTTAGGGACTTGGTTAGAGAAGGTGTCCTCGACGAGCCGTTAACAGGTCAAAAGGAAGTTTCGGACCTCGGCGATCCTGACGACGTAGGTAACGCATTCTATGGAGACGATACGATTACGACACCAAGCACCTATATTGCCCCTACGATTACTTTAACATTAGCGGCGATTAATTCAGGCGGAATAACCAACGAAAGTGTTACGCTACGAGAACTCGGCAACGTTGGTTCAACAATAACTGGAACGATTACTAGAAATTATATAAACGCTGCGATTACGTCTTATACTGTCGAGTATAGAGTAGGCGGTACGAATATATGGGCGCCAGTTCCTGGATTAACGAACGTCGCAGTGTCTGGCAACCCAAGCACAGTTACGATTACGCTAACCACACACAATGACAACGATTTAATTTCAGCAACGACTTTATATTATCGAGCGAAAGTCACAGATACTTACGAGACAACTATGTCTAGTACAACTGCGATAACATTCTCAAAAGTTATATTCTTTGGATCGTCGGCAACGCAACCGGCAACATCGGCAGATATTCGAGCGCTATCAGGAAAAATATTTACGAATGGCGACAATCCGTTTATTTTGAACACTGGTACAGTGCATAGAATATTTACGATCGCGATGCCAGCTCCATTACTAATAGATGAAGTAGATGATTTAGACGCGTTAGGAATAGAAATAACAGATTCTTATATTCTATCGACGCTTAATGTAGCGGATGCAGCAGGAACATTGTCTTCGTACAATGTATATACACTTACCAACGCTATTCCATATCTTATCAATCATCGTCATCAAATTACAAGAGTATAACAAACTATGGCTCTCACGCCCGGTCTTCAAATTCCATTCGGAGTACAACCCGTCAACCCGGTTCCGGTTGACGTTTGGTCAGGACCATATACAGGTTCTCTAGGTAACGACAACGAGTCCGGCGCGAAGGCTGCAGCAAATGCATCGATTCCGTCGGCTATTCGTTTTCAATCGATGGAAGTTCGTCTTATATTCGGTGGCGTTGCATACAAATATTGGTATCGAAACGGCGTCGATGATACCGACCTAGTGTTGTTTTCCAGTGAAGGCGGTGGCGGCGGGGGCGGAACAAGTCCCATTTATTTTAATAGCGACACCGCTGGTTCCATATTCGCAACGGGCGCTTTAGCCCTCCGTGGAAACGAAAATATAGATTCTCCTCGCGATAAAGGTACAGACGTCTTTTTCTATGTAAGCGGCTCAATCGATGGAAATGATAAGTCGCTTTTTGGTGGAGACGTAGTCGCTAGTGGTTCCTTTACGACGCTGCAAGGATTGAGTGGATCGTTAACAAAATTGTCCGATGGCACGTCTTATCTTATCGCAGGCGAAAATATAACAATCATCACCGGCGCCAATGGTTCGATTACAATTTCTTCAACGGCTAGTGGAAGTGGGGGAACCAGCGGCGGCGGAGATGCTAACGCTCAATATCTGGTATTATCTGCGACCAGTTCTTTAAGTAACGAAAGAGTCTTTATCGCAGGCACGGGTGTAACTGCGACCGATTCAGGTCCAGGTAATAACTTCACATTAGCCATAAATGATTCTGTCGTCGCGACGATCAGCGGTACTACTTTTGTTGGAGCTACAAATCATTCCGCAGGATTGAGCGGATCGCTAACAAGATTAACGGACGGAACGTCTTATCTTATAGCGGGAAGTAACGTATCAATAACGTCAGCTTCTAATGGATCAATTACGATTTCTGCCTCGATTAGTGGGTCAGGTGGATCGACATTAACAGTAGCTTCAGGATCTACTTCAGTATCGCCAACGTCTGCTATTAAATTTGGTCCTGGCTTCGTGTTGATAGAAGAAAGCGCTGGCGTCGCCGCAGTATCCGCCTCTATAGGAGAACCGGAAGATGGAACATATAGCGACGGCATATTTACAGATTTTACGCCCAGTACGCCAATCGGGATTGCAATAGACAGATTTAATGAACTGTTCTTATCATTAGCCCCCGCCCCCGCCCCTGACTTAGATAACGTTGATTGTGATACGGTCGCAGGAATAACTGCGTTCTTATCCTTTGGAACTAGTAATGATTTGTCAGCGTCATCGCCCGCTTACATTTCGAGCAATACGACAGCAGGTTTTGCCGCTGTTGATGTCAACGGTTCTTATGCAGCAGCGACGTCTGGATCGAACATCAGAAAAGGCATCTATAATGGCGCAGCTAGCATAATTGGTGATCTTAACGAAGACGTACCGGCATATGTACACAATACGGGCGTTACTAATTACGTAGCGAACGCATTCGGTAATGCTAACCAAGGAACGTTAGAATTATACGTAAACGGAACCTTAGTTCACAGCGTTGACTTAACATTGAGTTCAGCAGGAACGGGTATACCAGGTTCTGGTACGGCGTCTAAACTAAATGCGAGTGGTTCGGGCTTTATAAACTTATCTCAAACAGGTAGTGCAGTTCAATCGAACAATTTGCCCTTTACACCTTTTCAACATAGAACTGGAAGATATACAATTCATCCAAACGACCAGCGAAACGGCTGGAATTATGCGCGCGTAATTCACAATCGTGTAGTTTCGCAAACTCAAACCAACTACCTAGAGTGGGTCAATGATAATAACGCCGATGCTTTAGTCGCTAGTAATAACTCTCTAACATTCGAAGGCTCGGGGTCGATTCATGTATCTGGCGTTGAATATTTCCAAAGTGGCACTTTAACATATCGAGCAAAAGTTGACAACGCGTACAAATACATTTACGACACGACAGCGATAAGCTTTACGACGTCTAATTCTTCTGCCGCGAGTTCAGGCTTAAGCGTCAGTTTTGCAAGCCAGGCCAAACCGACTATTAATACTTCAGGTGGAGAAAATCACACGAAGGCTTTGCACTTGACTGCGTCAAGCGCTTTAACTGCGGATTATTTTACCAGCGGTTCGATTACGGTTGGTACCACTGTTACTCATCCTCTAAAGAGCGATTTGACGAATGGTGGACAAGCAACTACTTCGGGTATCTTAACTTACAACTACTCAAATACGTCTACCGAAACTGCAGAAACATTTAGAAGAGAAAATTATCGAATTTTGTCCGGCGCCTACAATACCCAAGCCGATGTAATCGACAACGCTAACGTTTGGAATTCGACAGTTTTCATGACGTCATCGAATGGTGGTCATTCAGATGGTCTGCAATTCTTTAACGCTACGTTAGTTTCTCCAAAAAATACCACAAATGGCGGAAATTTTTCGACGTTCAGCGGAGGTCCATCGGGAAATCCAGACTATTCGGGTATCAGCGGTGTAAGAACATTTTATCGTTGGTTCAAAAACACGTCTGGTGCTCAATACGACTTATCGCTATCGATGAACGGATCTTCAACGATCGTTTCAAATGGAACTGCACTAAACGGTACCAGAATAAAAGCTTTTATAAAAATACCCGGAAAAACAGGTTGGATGGACGTTGCCCTTCCTTACGTCTTAGATCAAGCTCAAGACGGCTCTGGGACACACATAACTAACGCATATTTAAGTTTTGATAATACGTTAAATGCAATTAACTATTTAAATTTTGGTAATTTATCTATAGACAATAATGAGTACGTCGTGCTTAAAGTCCTCGCTGATTCGGTGTGGACTGGCAACGTCTCATCAATCTCGGTGGACTTTGGAGCAGGTACGGGCGTTCTAACGCCGGTTCCCGACCTCGATGATATAGATTCAGACAATACGGGAACGACTGCTAGACTTTCTTTCGGCACTTCCAAATCGATATCAGGTTATTTTGATCCTACGACTGCAGCAGGATTTACAGCGGCAGACTTAAACGACGTTTATCAAATTGCAGAAACCAGCAACAATTTGAGAAGAGCCGTTTTTACTGGCGCGACAATAATGCAAGGTGATTTAAACGCTGACGTAGTTTCACCTGGTAGAGACTATGTTACATATGCATTTTCAGATGCAAACAGTGGAAGTTTGAAGCTGGAGGTCAATGGGTCGATAATTCACGAAGTTGAAATTACGGGTTCTGTTTCGCTAGTAGGGGCGGGGTCGCCTGGGGCTGGAACGGGAACCAGCGTAAATTCAAATGGTTCTGGTTTCGTGTCGTTAAGCCAATGGGGACCTGGATTGTTCGACAACGGCGTTCCACGTTTCTCAGAAATTCAAAGAACTGCGAAGTATAGAGTAACAACGACAGACCAAAGAACGGGATGGAATTACTTGAGAGTAATTCACAACGTCAACGGAACAGATAGAACGACTAACTATGTCGAATGGGTCAACGACCCTGATTCGAACGCGCTTACTTCAGCGGGTAACGGATTGTCAATCTTTGGCGACGACGCGTTTTCTTACGTTAGCGGTGTCAAATATTTTACCTCACCCTCTGGTAGCATACGAACGAGAATATCAAACATTTACAAAAATGTTTATTCGAATAGCAGCACAGCTATTTCTTTCACTAATTTGAGTAATGCGGTCGCGTCGCAAATTATTCAATCAGGTTCGGGTTTGTCTTCGACGAAGATTACGATCGCAACGACGGACAGCCTTCAAACTCTTAACACAAACCTAGATAGCCAAAACGAATTATTACACGTCAGCGGAACGATTAATTTCAACAGGACTAAATCATTACCAGGGACTTATACAACAACTTATGGGTGCGGTGGAGCGATGATATTCGTTCATCCGCTCAAAACGAGTCTTACGCTAGCAACTCAAAGCACCACGAATTTGTTGGTGTGGACGCCAGTCAATACCAGCAATGCTAATACAGACGAATACTTTACTAGCGAAACCTATCGTCTGGTAAGCGGTTCATACCCGAATCAATCAGACATTACAAGCGGATCATACGCCTGGAATTCTACGATCAGCATGGATGATCAAACGAATTTCCCAACTTATGCTACAGGTCTGTTAGTTTACGACACTTATCTTTTGGCGCCCAAAGATGGTGGCGTCAATGGCGATTTTAGAAACCACAAAGAAGGTGGTAGCATAGAGTCGCCCGCAGGAAACGTTGATTATAGCGCTTTAACAAATTCTACACGTGAATATTATAGATCATTTTTAAACAACACCGTTAACGATCGTCCAAGTATACAAGTTACTTTATACGGCGACGCAATTATCGTTGGTAAAACCGGACCGAATGCTGCCTCTTTGGGCGCAAATAAAAATATATTTGTTGAAATTAGTATACCTGGCAAAACAGGTTTATTAGATTTAGGCAAGCCCTCAGCAGGGTCTGGTAACTTTAACGAAGGAGATGGTTGTTTAAGTGGAGATCTGAATCAAACTGTAGATGTCGATGGTGTTACCAATACTTGTACATTTAATGGTGCGACAGTAGATGGTACAGTTTCAGGCGCTGAATATATAATAATCAAAATTTCTGCATCCGATGAGTGGACGGGATATTTGGACAGACTGAGCATAAGCTGGAGTTAAAGTGGCCGGAAAGAGCGATACAAGCGCAACACTGTTTGCACAGAAAAAACTTTTGGGTAAGGCCCATACTTCCAATCTTAAGATAGATGGCGAAGAAGTAATCGGCTCTAATATTCAAACGTCCACCAGCTTAATTTTTGGCGAAGATATCCCTAATTCTCCCGTTCAAACTCTGTATCTAACACAAAGTGTTGGTGGCGGTCCGCCCACTATCGAATACATACAGTTCGTTTTAACTGCTCTAACAGGCACTACATACGACGCGAACGTTTCTGGCGGCGGCGCCGGTACGGATCCCGGTGAAGATTTACAAACTGCCGGACCTCACGCGTATAAATTCGTTTTACCTTCGAACTATCAATCGATAACAAACAATCCGCGCGCAGGCAATGGCGTTTTTAATAATAGCAAATTAGTACATGAGACTTTAGGACAACTTCAACTAATACCTCCTTTTTATTCTCAAACTGCGCCAAATCCTTACATCGTAAAAATATTTAAAGACGATGGTTCTGGAAATCCCGGCGATGAAATTCCGCTGTTAGATAACATCGACTGGAACGTCGATTACTACAATGGAATCTTGTTTTTACAAGATTATAGCGCGACCAAAATTCCTGCGTTCGCTCGTGCATTTGCTTATATCGGCAAAATGGCAAGCGAGGTTATTAGCTCAAGTTCGATGGGATCAGGAGGCAGCGGTAGCGGTGATCCTAACGCGACATATCTCGTACTTTCTGCAACTGGTTCTTTAAGTTCCGAAAGAGTTTTCACTGCTGGCGCAGGAATTATTACTACAGACGGCGGTGCGGGTGGTAATTACACTGTTTCGATAAATGATTCAACGGTCGCTACAATTAGTGGGTCGACTTTCACGGGTGCGACAAAACACGTTGCTGGATTGAGCGGCTCGTTGACGCAACTTGTCGATGGGACTTCTTATTTAATTGCCGGCGAAAATATAGCTATTTCGTCAGCGTCTAACGGATCTATCACGATTTCTGCTTTAGCGGGTGGAGGTTCTGGCGGTGATGCTAATGCAACTTATCTTGTACTTTCTGCGACTGGTTCGCTAAACGCAGAAAGAGTTTTTACTTCGGGCACGGGCATCATCGCGACAGATGGTGGAGCGGGTAGCAACTTTACTATATCGATAAACGATTCAGTTGTAGCTACCACGAGTGGATCAACTTTCACTGGGATAACAAAACATGTAGCCGGTTTAAGCGGATCTCTTACTAACTTGGTCGATGGCACGTCATTTTTGATAGCGGGATCTAATATCGCAATTACGACAGGTTCTAACGGTGCTGTTACGATCGACGGCCCCGTCAATATTGCACCAGCGTCCGCGCAATATATCACGTTAGCAACAGACACAACGCTTACTTCTGAAAGAGTATTGACACCTGGCACAGGCTTATTGTTAAATGACGCGGGCGCGGGTGGCTCAGTTACTTTATCAATTAATGATTCGACCGTCGCGACGATTTCTGGCTCTACATTCACGGGTACTACAAAGCACGTTTTAGGCCTTAGCGGTTCGTTAACTCAACTGGTTGATGGAACATCTTATCTAATAGCTGGACCCAACATTACGATTACTTCAGCTTCTAACGGGTCGATTACTATATCAGGTCAAGCTGGCGATATTACCGCAGTTTCAGCTGGTACAGGTTTGAGCGGTGGTGGAATATCTGGCGACATTACTTTACAGATTAATGATTCAGTCGTCGCGACGACGAGCGGTTCCACTTTTACTGGCATCGTTAATTTTAATCAAGGCTTATCAGGTTCGTTAACGCAACTCGTCGATGGCACTTCTTATCTTATTGCGGGAAGCAATATAACGATTACGTCTGCTTCGAATGGTTCGATAACAATTTCTTCTACAGGCGGTGGCGGTAGCGGAGACATAACGGCGGTCAACGCGGGCACGGGCTTGTTGGGCGGTGGCCTTTCAGGCGATGTCACTCTAAGCATTGATGATTCTATCGTAGCGACTACATCAGGGTCAACGTTTACAGGTGCCACCAATCATCTATTGGGTTTAAGTGGATCGCTTACCAGATTAACCGATGGAAGTTCTTATCTTGTTGCTGGAAACAATATTACGATTACATCGGCCTCCAATGGTTCGATTACGATATCTGGACTTGCTGGCGACATTACAGCTGTAAATGCTGGCGTGGGATTGATCGGCGGCGGTGCTTCAGGAGACGTAACCTTAGACATCAACGATTCTGTCGTTGCGACGTTGTCGGGCTCAACCTTTACGGGCGAAGTCAAATTTAATCAAGGTCTTAGTGGTTCACTTACAAAATTATCTGATGGTTCATCTTATCTAATTGCCGGTAATAACATAACGATCACGTCGGCGTCAAATGGCGCCATCACGATTGCAGGCTTAGCAGGAGACATCACGTCGGTTAACGCGGGTGTCGGTCTATTGGGTGGTGGATCTTTTGGAGATATCACACTAGACATAAACGATTCAATCGTCGCGACGACCAGTGGTTCTACATTTACAGGAGCCGTTAGATTCAATCAAGGATTAAGCGGTTCTTTAACACGACTCGCAGACGGCAGCTCTTATTTGATAGCAGGCCAGAATATAACAATTACGTCTGCTTCGAATGGCGCTATTACAATTTCAGGTCTTGCGGGTGATATAACAGCCGTTAACGCAGGAGTCGGCCTCCTCGGTGGCGGTTCTTCTGGCGATGTTGCTTTAGATATTAATGATTCAGTCGTCGCGACGACGAGCGGTTCCACTTTTACAGGAGTTGTTAATTTCGACCAAGGACTCTCAGGTTCTCTTACCAGACTAACAGACGGAAGTTCGTACTTGGTCGCGGGTTCTGGCATATCGATCGTAACCGGATCCAATGGCTCAGTAACAATCATTAACGACGGTAATGTTGGGGATATAACTGAAGTTGTTGCAGGAATAGGACTAATAGGTGGAGGTAGTTCTGGAAGCGTTACTCTAGACATCAATGACTCTGTTGTTGCAACAATTAGCGGCTCGACTTTTACAGGTGTAACAAAACACGTTGCGGGCTTGAGCGGTTCTTTAACTCAACTTACAGACGGTAGCTCTTATTTAATCGCTGGCGCTAACATTACAATTACTTCGGCGTCAAACGGTTCAATCACCATCGCTGGTTTAGCAGGCGATATAACAGCGGTTAACGCAGGAACTGGTCTGCTCGGTGGCGGATCGAGCGGCGATATTACGCTAGACATCAACGATTCTGTCGTTGCAACAGTATCAGGCTCAACTTTTGTCGGTGCAGTTAATTTCAATCAAGGACTCAGCGGTTCGCTTACGCGATTAGTCGATGGATCTTCATATCTTATCGCCGGTAGTAATATTTCTATAACTTCGGCTTCTAATGGTTCTATTACAATTTCAGGACTAGCAGGTGATATTACTGCAGTTAATGCTGGTACAGGTTTACTCGGCGGTGGCGCTTCAGGAGACGTTACACTAGACATTAACGATTCTATAGTCGCGACGCTCTCGGGTTCGACGTTTACTGGCATTGTTAACTTCAACCAAGGATTGTCAGGATCACTCACACGTTTGACAGATGGAAGTTCATACCTCCAGGCCGGTACAGGCATATCAATCGTAACAGGTTCCAACGGGTCAATAACGATCATTAACGACGGCACTGTTGGCGATATAACTGCTGTTAATGCAGGTATAGGTCTACTTGGCGGTGGAACGTCGGGTAGTATAACACTTGATATTAATGATTCTGTCGTTGCGACAATTTCCGGTTCAACCTTCGTTGGTGCCGTTAACTTTAATCAAGGACTTAGCGGCTCACTAACAAGATTACAAGATGGATCTTCTTACTTAATTGCCGGCAATAATATTGCAATAACTTCAGCGTCCAATGGCGCGATAACAATTACTGGTTTAGCAGGAGATATTACTGCAGTAAACGCGGGCGTTGGTTTAGTTGGTGGCGGAGCAAGTGGCGATGTTACTTTGGACATCAACGATTCTATAGTCGCGACTGTTTCAGGCTCAACCTTTGTTGGTACTGTTAACTTTAATCAGGGACTATCCGGATCTCTTACACACTTGACAGACGGCAGCTCATACCTCCAGGCTGGTACAGGTATATCGATAGTAACTGGTTCGAACGGTTCGATAACCATCATTAACGATGGTACTGTCGGCGATATCACAGCTGTTAACGCGGGGATAGGGCTACTGGGCGGTGGTTCATCTGGCAGCGTTACTTTAGATGTCAATGACTCTATTGTTGCTACTTTAAGCGGTTCCACATTTACAGGAATCGTTAATTTCAATCAAGGATTATCTGGTTCTCTAACGAAGCTAACTGATGGGACATCCTATCTAGTCGCAGGCACAGGTATATCGATAATTACGGGCTCCAATGGATCAATTACAATTGCTAATGACGGTACAGCAGGTGATATAACTTCGGTCGTAGCAGGCATTGGTCTCTTGGGAGGCGGATCTTCCGGTTCTGTAACGCTAGACATTAATGACTCTATTGTAGCGACAGTAAGCGGAACGACCTTTACTGGCGTTACAAAACATATCGCTGGCCTCAGCGGTTCACTAACGGCTTTAACCGATGGCTCTCCATTTATTATCGCCGGCGCAAATGTAATAATAGCAACCGGCTCTTCTGGTGCGATTACGATCTCATCGATCGGTGGCGAAGGATATTCTAAGGGTATTTTCCACGGTTCAGAAGTCAATCCATCTACATTCGACTTAAATTTTTCTTCTGCGGGAATCCTGGTCAATGGTTATAACGACGAAGACGACGTTGACGTTTATTTGAACGGTGTTTTAATGTTATTAGGTCCGAGCGGTAGCGGCGATTATACCGTTCCATCGAATACGACGATTCACTTTCATGAACTGCCACCGTCAGGAAGCCATATTACCCTACGACTATTAACTACGGCCTCATTAGGAACGGGCGGCACGCCGACGTCGCCAGCCGGCAGCAACCAACAAATTCAATTTAACAACAACGGTTCTTTTGGAGCATCGCCGAATCTAAGATTCGATTCATCAAATAACGCATTTTCTTTGACCGGCTCATTTGGAATGAAAGGTAACATTACACCTGATACAGATACTACATACGATTTAGGATCGGCAGAAAAACGCTGGGCAAACATCTACACTGGTGACTTACATTTAAGAAACGACCGTGGTAACTGGACGATAGTCGAAGAAAGAGACTTTCTTTGTGTTGTAAACAACATCACGGGTAAAAAATACAAAATGATGTTGCAACCAATCGACGATGATTTTTGAGAACGATAGTTATTCTGTCTTTTACAAAAGACGGGAGAATTATCAATGGCATTAGTTGGACATATATCTGGTAGCATACAAACTAACTCGGCGATCGGCGTTACAGGCTCCGTAGTCATCGCTGATAAACCTGCACTTACATTCCCTTCCCTCGATAGCGGAATTAAGTTTTTAGTCGACGAAGCGAGCCTTTTTAAGTCGACAGTCGTTTCTTCAGGCAGCTTAACTGTAAAGAGTAGCGCCGGTAGTCCTGTCTTTAGCGTAATAGCTTCAAGCGGCGACACGACGGTAGGCGGTACTTTAACGTCAGTAGGAGCAGCAACTTTTCAATTAGGACTTAGTGGTTCTCTTACGCAACTTGCTAACGGAACCTCTTATCTTGTCGCGGGAAGTAACATAACGATTACTTCTGCTTCTAACGGACAAGTAACTATATCTACGGCTGGCGGCGGCGATATTACGGCTGTCAACGCGGGTACAGGATTGTTGGGTGGTGGTTCAAGCGGCGACGTGACATTGTCTATCGACGACTCCATCGTCGCGACGGTGTCTGGCACGACGTTTAGAGGCACTATTCAGCCTGATGCGTCGGGACTCCGCGATCTTGGAACGACGGGGGCGAACTGGTATAGAGGCTATATCTCACAAATAAGCGGTTCACATACACAATTAATCGATGGGACGTCAGCGTTTATCGCGGGCACCGGCATGACAATCACGACGGGCTCGAACGGCGCGATTACCTTTAGTTCGACTGCTTCTGCAACGCCAGGCGGACTAAATACGCAAGTACAATTTAACGATGGTGGATCATTCGGTGGCCATGATGGATTAACTTACACCAGCGCTACACGCACATTATCCGCGCATACGTTAACCGTAACAGGAAGCGGCGGCTTAGCAGTCCTTCAGGCAGCTACGATAGGTGGATTAGCCAACCTAAATGGTGGTATAGCGGTCGACACGACAGCTTTCACAGTTGCTGATACAACGGGTAACATCTCGACGGCAGGTACTTTATTAGTCGCGCAGAGCATAACAGGTTCGTCGACTATAACGATCGGTGGTAGAGCTAATTTAAATGGTGGTATTGCTGTTGATACGACTGCATTTACTGTGGCAGATGTTACGGGCAACGTATCTACAGCAGGTACGCTTCTCGTTGCACAAAGCATAACAGGTTCATCAACTTTAACTCTAGGCGGTCAAGCCATCCTCAATGGTGGAATTATTAGCGACGCAGGCGTATTTCAAGTTGCCGATACAACAGGCAATATAACCTCAGCCGGCACGCTCTCCATTGCACAAAGCATAACAGGTTCGTCGACGTTAACGATATCCGGACAGTCATTGTTAAATGGAGGATTACAAACCCAAAATGCTTCAGTTCTCGGAACATTAGGAGTAGTTTCCAGCATTACTGGTTCTTCCACGTTAACGATGAATGGAACAGCCATATTCAATGCCGACGTTGATCTAGGAAATGCAGTAACAGACACTATTACGTTTACAGGAAGAGTCGATTCCGACGTGTTACCAATCGCAGATAGCACTTACAACCTTGGTTCAGCAACGAACCGTTGGGCTAACGTGTATACAGGCGACTTACACCTCAGAAACGATCGCGGCGACTATACCCTCATCGAAGAAGAGGATATGTTGACGATTCGTTTCAACAAGACCGGTAAACGTTACAAGTTCTTACTTGAAGCTGTTCCTCACCTCGACGAGGATCCAATCCTTAAATTCTAAAAGTGATATGAATTGCCATTGAGGAAAGGACGGCATTGCCGTCCTTTCTTTTTTAGCATCAATTTGTTTTTAATTAATACATAAAATTAGGCGCATAATCCATGGCTGTAATAACAAATAATATTTCTGGATCAAGCAGTGGTGGTTCAAGAATAGCAATAACCGGCAGCGTTATTATTTCAAACGCTGAATCTTTTCCACAAACCGGCGCTGATACGGTTTTTTTCGTATCGGGATCTGAAAGCGAAAAAACGGTATTTGGAGGTGCAGCTAAAATATCTGGTTCGTTATCGACAGATGGTAGCGTATCGTTGGGTGATTCCGCCGATGATGCTGTGACCGTAGCAGGCGATCTAACTGTCAATGGCGGTGACCTTAACACGACTTCTTCAACATTTAATCTACTTCAAAGCGCGTCGATTCTAAACATAGGAACGACTCCTGCCACGCGCGCAGTTAACCTGGGAACAGCTGATGCAATTCAGGCAGTAACGGTAGGTTCTATTTTCGGAGCTTCTTCGTTAATGCTTGAAGCAGGAACCGGTAATATGTTATTAACCGGATCTACGTCGACGTCGTATACTATTGGTGGTGAAACAGGCACAGGGACGATAACGTTAGGACGCTCAACATCTTCTAACACTATCAACATCGGTGCGGCTGGTAATAATGGTCTTCTCACGCAGACAATCAACATTGCCTCTACTGCGGGAAGAAACAATATTACAATTGGAAGCTTATCGACTAGTACAGGTTTTACGATCTTAAGATCAGGAACGGGCGGTTTCATCCTATCTGGTTCGGGTAATTTCAATTTAGCTTGTGCTCCTACTGCAGCGTATAATTTCGGTCCGACCGATGCCACTGGACCCATGGCTTTCGGACGTTCAACAAATTCGAATACTATTAACATCGGAAGCGGCGGCAACAATACTGCAAATACTCAAACTATCAATATCGGCGGTGGCACAGGTACTTCCGCTGTTTCGTTGGGCGCTACAACGGGTGCGTCTGCTTTAAATCTTCAGGCCGGTACGGGTAACGTTTCTATTACAGGAGCTGCCACGACCAACTATACAATCGGTTCTGCAACTGGGACTGGAACGATTACTGTCGGTCAGTCGACTGCTACTAACATTATTTCGATCGGATCTGCAGGTAACAACACTGCCAATACACAAACAGTATTCATTGCAAACGGATCGGGCGCATCAACAGTAACTATCGGTAGCAACGCAGCGCATACAGGAAAAACGACTATTCAAGCTGGTACAAGTTCCGGCGGCGGCGTCGTTATTGCGCAGAGTAGCGGAAGATTGGGCTTTTTTGGGCTAAGTTCGCCAGTTACGATTCAAGGCGCAACTGGCGATACTTCAATAAGTAGCGCTGGATCAACTGACACTGTTTTCAGAAATACAACTTTTACGGGTGGAGCCGGTGCAACAGCTTACACAATCGGGGATATCGTAAAAGCGCTTAAGACGTACGGTTTGATATCTACCTAAATAACTTTATTTTTGTTCCTTTTTGTTTCTTCTTTTTCTTTCAGCGATATCCATTGCTGCGCGCCCCGCGCGGGTTGTTGGATCTTGATCAGGTCTTACTCGTTTCTTTTTTGTAGGTTGCTGCTCTTCTTCCACCGACGCAGAAGCGACGTCTTCTTCAATTTTTGAAGACGAAATTTCCTGCGGTTCAGACGGGGTTTCGAGATCCTTTACGCTTTGCTCACACTTCTTTTTTAAAATTACTAATTTTTCTATTTCTTGCTGAAGAAATAACAACTCACCTTGTTTCGAAAAATACAAACGTTCAGCATCTCCGCAGGCTTGCCTTACAAAAGTTCTGACGTTTTCTAAAACGATCTCTACGAACTTAGAAATGTCGGGCGCTATTTTTTGTTGCGCAGCAAGCTGAACAACATCTGCTTGTTGCTTTTTTATGTGATTACCAATTTTTTCTGATAGATCTTTTGAACCACTCGAGTGACCCTCGAAACGTTTAATCGTTTCTACCATCTCATTAAACTGAGAAGTTTTTTCGACTATCATTTCTTGTAAAACTACAATTTTGTTAACTAGAAAATCCTTATCAGCGTTTTTGTTATCCATATGTTTTTATTAAATTAATGTCGCTTTCTTGTATGTAAATATGCAAACAAACAAAAAAGGCCCGGAGTTTCCCCCGGGCCCCGCGACTAGTCAGTCTTAGTCGCTGTCGTTATGTAGCTATCAGCCACGTGCAACAACAACGATGACGTCGTCGGCTGTGAAAGAGATCGAGCCGTCGAACGTTACGGATGTCGTTGTGATTGCGGTGAGGTCATAGCCTGGGGCCATGAGAACACCGTTGAGGAAGACGTCGACCAACTTGTGGTTTGCAGACGCGAGGGTCTGTTGACCAGCGAAGCTGAGAACGCCTGCTGCAACTTGCGATCCAGAGTAGGCTGCCTTCGAAACGTTTCCACCTGCGGAAGCGTTGTCGAGGTCGATGCGAAGCTCGTTGAGCATGCCGACGACCGTAGAAGCTTGGAAGCTTGCGTCTGGAACTTGCGCGGCTGCTGCGAAGGAAATCGCTGCGTTGCCGTTTGCTGCGAGCTTGAGGTCAGCTGCTGCGCTGATCTCAATTTCCTTGCCTGCTGCGGAAGAGAGCGAGAGGCCAGCAGCAGAAGCTGCCAACGAGCCGCTGAGGCTACCTTCAGCTGCACCCATCTTAACGCTGCTCATCCAAGCTGGGACGAGATCAGCACCGTTGAGATCAGCTGGTGAATCGCCAGCAGAGTTGTGTGCAACCTTGGCGAAGATGACTTCGCCTGCGCCGCCATCTTGACCGAGGATAAGGTCATGAGATGCTCCAGCACCCTTGCTGAGGACGAGACCGGAGTCGACCGATCCGTTGGATCCTGTTGCGAGGTAGATGAATGCATCCTTGACCTTCATGTTCTCGGTCTCGATGTAGGTGAAGGCGCCCTTGACGAGAAGGTCGCCATCAACTTGTGCGTTACCAGAGACGCGGAGGCCACCGGTGATGGAGAGGTCAGATCCGTCGAAGACGAGCTTGGACTCATCCTTGATCGATCCATCCGAATCGACGATGTAGAGGCGTTGTGCCACGTCGCTGTCGATCTTGATGGAGTTTGCAGTCACGCCACCGTTGAAGTCAGCTGCGCTAGCAACTGCGAGACCAGCAGATCCTGTGACGGAGAGGCTGTTCAACGAAGATGCGCCTTCGACAGAGAGAGCGCCTGCGAGTGCAGACGATCCGGCAACTGCGAGGGATGCGAGCGAAGAAGCACCAGCTTGGAGTGTGCTGGAGAAGGTCGCTGCGCCAGTCACTCCGAGGGTTCCACCAACCGTTGCGTTGCCGGTGATACCAGCAGAAGCGAGGGTAGATGCACCAGCCGAGAGTGTGCTGGAGAAGGTTGCTGCTCCGGTGACGCCGAGCGTGCTGCCAACGGTTGCTGGACCAGAAACAGCGAGGCCAGCAGATCCTGTGATCATGAGGCTTTGCATCGTAGATGCAGCCTTGACCGTCATGGAACCGTCGCGTTCAACTTGGAATTGTGGAGTGTTGAGGTCGTCGCCGACGTTCAATCCATTGCTTCCTGTGACGAACACGCCGTTCATGAAGTTGACTGGGTTGACAAATTGAGCGATACCGAAAACGCCGAATGTTCCACCGATGGAACCGTTACCAGAGGCGTTTAGCGAAGACACTGTCGTAGCACCGGCGGTGAGGGTGCTGGCAAATGATGCAGCGCCTGCGACGCCGAGTGTACCTTGCGTTGTCACGTTACCAGTTCCGTCTGCAACGACGAACTTGTTGGTGTCCATTGTCAAGCCACCATTGAGGGCAGTTGCACCGCTCACTGTGACGCTTGAGAGGAGGGTAGCACCAGCGGAGAGTTGACCTCCGACTGCGAGCGAACCGGTGATTCCTGCGCTGCCGTCGATGTAGACGGAGTCAGAGAAGTCAGCGAGGCCGCTTACTGCCAAGGAGCTACCGAGGACGGCTGCACCGGCGACTGCGAGAGAACCCGAGAGTCCTGCTGCACCGTCGACGTAGAGCGCGCCACCAACATCAACCAAGCCTTGGAGGTTGGATGCGCCGGCGACCGAGAGGGAGCTGTCGAGTGTAGCAGCTCCGGTCACATCGAGTGTGCCTTGGAAGTCTGCATTCGCACCGGTCATACGGACTGCTGCGTAGATGTCCGCGAGGTCTTGTGAACCGTCGAGTTCAGAATACCATGCGTCCTTACCGATGATGCGCTTCATTTGCGAGCGAAGCGCGTCGAGGTCGCCCTTTAATGTAGACTTACCAGCTAAGCCAGAGCCTGCTGCAAGTGAGTCGTCAAAAGAAAGCGAACCGCTAATTTGAGATTGTTGAATTCTTGAAATGGCCATAAATTTAATACCCCTTTTAAGTTGTTGCTTACAAGTGCAAGCAACTGATAGTAAGTATTAAAAATCGCCAAAGAATCGAAATTCAAGTCTACAAATTTCTAACCTTTTTTGTCATCCTTTTGTCATATTACGCAATAATCGTTTTACAAGCTCAGAAGTAGCTTTTTGCAATTTCGTTCAACTTTTGATCGACGTCGCGAGGGTCTCTTTCTCGAATAAACACAGGAAATCTAACTTTTCCATCCTTCGTGAGACCGTCACCAGTCTGCGGATCAGGTTGGCCTTCCATCTCGACGATTCGACCGATCCACGAATTTGGATCAACATTGATCTCGGCCTTCATCTTGTCGGTAAATCCGCCAGCGACTCGAGTCATAACTCCATTTGGCAGGACAACTTCAAAGCCTCCCCACAAGCCTTCTCGCTTCGATCCCCTGCGGCCTTCATAATGACCCACAATAATTCCTTCATATGTCGCCACAGGTTTCATCTTACGAATATTCGAAGATCTTTTAAAGAGGTATGGAGCCACCAAGTCCTTCACCATAATGCCTTCGTAACCAGCATCAGTGTCGGCCATGTATGCTTCAAGTAGCTCCTTTTCGTTGCTGACCAATCGACCTGGAACTTGAACGACGGACGAGTTTCCTACCTGTCCAACGAGTTCCTTAACAAGTTCGACTCGATCCTCGAGGTCTAGGTGATTATCTTGGTCACGCCAGTCAGAGAAGTGAAGGGCGTCGAAGACGTGGAAGATCATATTCGAATCATCCTTGCCCTTCTTGTGAGACATCACGACAGAAGCTGATTCGTTCCAGTCTGCACCCATCACTTCGCCATCGAGAACAAACTCATCCCATGGAGCCGCTTCGATCAAAGATTTGATTCGTGGAAGAGTCTCAAGGACCGTACCGTTCCGTGTGAACATCGTCACTTCGCCATTGTGCTTCACGGCAACACACCTGAGACCATCCAACTTCGGTTCGACACGAACAGGATACATGACTGGATCTTCGATGATGATACCCTTACCATCCTCATAACGAGTCGAAAGAGTTTCTGCAAGCTGCACAGAGAATCCGACGATGGCACCCGGCCATACCTTATTAACTGTCGTGGACTGAACACCACAACGAAGGTTTTTTAGAAGAATTCTCTGGCACCATTTCTGCTGTGGGCCTGTCATGTCCGTAAAAAGACTGACAACAAGATCCTTTGCAGCATTACCTGTTACAACACGCGTGGACAACTTTTCGTAGATATCCTCAAGAAAATGTTCTAGAACGAGGTCGTCGGCGCCGATTCCTTCGGCCTTGGGCATCTTGAACTTGTTGACATAATAGTTGATATAAGGATCGCCAGCTGCAATAAAGACCTTCTTGAGGAGATCATTGTTGACCTGCGACTCAAGAAGTTCTTCTTTAAAGAGACGAGAGTTGTTCGATTCGAGTTGTTCCAAGATATCGA
>Ga0255211_1000187_pt1:0-12500 | contig 23082 bp, 12 predicted proteins | sample Miss_Yuk_RepB_8d_FD_183036 | JGI IMG/M metagenome (GOLD analysis project Ga0255211, IMG submission 183036) | Freshwater microbial communities from Mississippi River, Louisiana, United States - Miss_Yuk_RepB_8d | ecosystem: Environmental > Aquatic > Freshwater > River | place: USA...
CTATCTTGATCTGCGAGGGTGAGAAGACCGCAGAGGCTGCGCAACTGCTGTTCCCGCAGTATGTGGCCACCACACCCATGCATGGCGCGCAGTCACCCGGCAAAACTGACTTCTCCTCTGTAAAAGGTCGTAAGGTCATCATCAGCGGGGATTATGATGAGGCGGGGCAGAGCTTTGCCGATGCTGTTTATGACCTGTGCACAGCGGCAGGCGCGAGCGGCATATTTGACCTTCCGGCAGAAATGCTCGGCAAGCGCATCCCCACCGCCACCGGCTTTGACCCAAACCCAGATCAGCTTGCACAAGGCTATGATCTGGCCGATGCACTGGCCGATGGCTGGACAGAACAGACAGCCCATAGGCTTATTGATACCGTGCCGCCATCCCCCTACGTCAAAGCCTCAGAACTCAGGGATATGAATGGCAAGCTTGGCTCAAGCTTCCGGCTCACTCGTTCAGGTGTGGAATTCGCAAAAGAGAAAGAAGATAAGAGCGGCATTATAACGGTTGAATGGATATGGATTTGTTCATACCTCGCCATTACGCACCAGACCCGTGACACACAGGGGCAAAACTGGGGGCGTGTGCTGGTCATTATTGATAACGATGGCAAGCGCAAAGAATGTGTTCTCCCAATGTCACAGCTGGCGGGCGACGGCACTATATACCGTGAGGAGCTTCTGTCTCAGGGACTGCGGCTCTCCGCAAACGGCAAGCCTTTCCTGCACATGTATATCACCACCGCCAACCCCAAGGCCCGCGCCACCTGTGTGCAAAAAACTGGCTGGCATGGCGACTGCTATATCCTGCAAGAACGAGTTTATGGCCAGAAAAGCGGCGAGCGGATTGTGTTGCAGCAAATTCTCCCGGCTAAACCTCGACCACTGCAAGGCACACTGGAAGACTGGCAGAACGGCATAGGGGCGCTTTGCGTAGGTAACAGCCGCCTTGTAGTAGCCATCTGCGCCGCTCTTACCGGCCCGCTGCTGGAGCCTTTAGGAGAGGAAAACTTCGGCTTTCATGTCGAGGGCGGCTCATCTATCGGCAAAACCACCTTGCTGCGGGTTGCGGCGAGTGTATGGGGCGCACCCATCCAAAGCTGGCGCACGACCGACAATGCCGCCGAGGGGCTAGCCCGCGCCGCAAATGATGGCCTGCTGATCTTAGACGAACTCTCGCAGGTGGATGGCTCCGCCGCCGATGCCATGGCCTATATGCTGGGTAATGGTGCTGGCAAGGCGCGCTCCCGCCGCGATGGCACCGCCAAGCCGCCCGAGCGTTTCCGGCTGGTATTCCTCAGCTCCGGCGAGACTGGACTAGCCGCTAAAATGCAGGAAGGAGGCAAACAACCCAAAGCTGGCCAGACTGTTCGCTTTATTGAGCTGCCTGCCGATGCTGGCAAAAACCATGGGGTATTTAACACCCTGCACAGTCTGCCAGACGGCAACAGCCTCTCGCAGCACCTGAAACACCTTACCGAGTGCAACACCGGCAGCGTGGCCGATGCGTGGCTAACCCTGCTCTGTGGTAATCGCAGCGCCATATCTGAGGGAATTAACAAAGCCCGCAAGGTTTGGCTTGATACCCACCTGCCGCCAGATGGTGACGGGCAGGTTTTACGGGTGGGCAGCAAGTTTGCACTGGTTGCAGCGGTGGGCGAACTGGCTATTCATGCCGGAATCCTGCCTTGGCCCGAGGGTGAAGCCGAACGCGCCTGCCTGCGCCTGTTTAAGGACTGGATTGCCAAGCGTGGCGGTACACAAGCCCATGAGGCCAGCGAGGCTGAACACCGCCTGCGTGCCTTTATTGCGGCGCATGGCAGCTCCCGCTTCGAAACACCTTGGGAAGCTAATGTGACAGATGACCAGCGCAGCCGCTTACTCAACCGCGCAGGCTTCCGCCGCAAGACTAATGATGAGGCATGGGAATATTTCATGTTACCTGAGATATTTGAGCGGGAAATCATAGGCAGCCTTAACCCTACTGTGGCCAAGCAGCACCTCGCCGCGCGCGGACTGATCCTGCGCGATGGGCAAGGCAAATACACAGTGAGCCTGAGAGTAAAAGGACACAACCAAATCCGGCTTTACCACATCCCCACCACCATTTTGAGTGAGGAGGTCAGCCATGGCGATGCATCGCTGCTTTGATGGTTTGCTGCCGCAAAGGCGGGAAAGCCGTGTTGCGGGTGTTTCAGGTGTTGCACCCAGCACCAAAGCCAGCGCGGGCAAGGAGTTAGTACCCCGCCCTGACTGCTACACCCGCTCCACCAGCGCCGCGCCGCGTGTTTCAGCCGAGCCACTTGATTTGCTTGGTGAAACACCCGCATCACCCGAAACACCATGGCGCGAGATATATGAGGAGCGCGCAGGTACCATGGAATTTGAGGCAGGCTTTCCCCCCGATAAGGCCGAGGTGATGGCCTATTGGGATACCTTTGCCCAGTTTGCCCACCGCCAGCACCCAACCCTTGTGGCTGAGTTTGAAGCCCTGCTCCACCGCCCCCATAACTGAAAGGCAACACCATGACCGAAAAGAAAACCCTGAACCTGCCAGAAAAAGAGGGAAAGAGCCGCGAGCAACAAATCGCTGATATTGCCCTGAGTGGGTTAGCAAATGGCGCATTACTGACCACAGAATATTCAAAAGCCGCTTATGGCGAGCTGGGATTGAGCGAATGTATGGAAACCCTGCGCCAAAAAGTTAAGGGCATTCAGGGCGGTAATCTGGCCGAGGTGGAAGCCCTGCTTAACGCACAGGCTGTTTCACTTGATGCTATTTATACCGCCCTCGCCCGCCGTGCGCTGATGAATATGGGCGAATATATGGGGGCTGCTGAAACTTACCTGCGGCTGGCGTTGAAAGCCCAGAGCCAAAGCCGTGCCACAATGGAAACCCTCGCCACAATCAAAAACCCACCCATGGTCATCGCCAAGCAGGCCAATATTACTAGCGGGCCACAGCAAGTGAATAATGGGAGCAATACGCGCGCACACGCGCCCGCGCGCGCGGGAAATTCTGAAACTGCGCCAAACAAACTATTGGAGGAGAGCCATGAAGAACGGATGGACGCCAGAGCGCCGCAAACGGCAGGCGGAGCTAATACAGAACTGGAAACCGTGGGCGCACTCAACCGGCCCGCGCACAGCTGAAGGCAAGGCCAAAACCGCCCGCAATGCCGACAAAGGTGGCTCCCGCCAAATGCTGCGGGAACTCAGCCGCACCCTGCGCGCCGCTATGAGCGAGCAGCAAGAGGAAATGGCCGACCTAATAGAGTTAAGGCAATAAATCCAGCCCCAGCTCTTTCAGGAAGCTATTGTGCTGATCCTTTGCCGCTTTGGCTGTCTTTTCAAGCTCAACCAGCTTGGCATGCACATCGCCCAGCTTAATCGCTTCCTCTGCCGTAGCCGTGCTTACATAGCGGGAGATATTGAGGTTAAAGTCGTTCTTGGCGATTTCATCCATCGACACGCGCTTGGCATAGCGCGGCTCTTCCTTGCGGAATTGATAGGTTTCAACAATCTTGTCGATATGCACCTGCGTCAGCTTGTTCTGGCGCTTACCCTTTTCAAAATGCTCGCTAGCATTAATGAACAGCACATCGTCCGGCTTTTTGCACTTCTTGAGCACCAAAATGCATACGGGAATGCCGGTTGAATAAAACAGGTTGGCAGGCAGGCCGATCACGGTATCGATATGGCCATCTTCCAGCAGCTTGCGGCGGATGCGCTCTTCAGCCCCACCACGGAACAGCACACCATGCGGCAGAATAATCGCCATGGTGCCTTCAGGCTTGAGGAAGTTAAAGCCATGCAGCAAAAAGGCAAAATCAGCCGCCGACTTAGGCGCAAGGCCATGGCTCTTGAAACGCACATCATCGCCCATCGCGTCATTCGGCTCCCACCGCAGACTGAACGGCGGATTAGCCACAATCGCATCAAAATAGGGCTTCTTGGCCGGGTTGGCTTCGCGTAGTACATCCCAGTCATTGGTCAGGGTATCGCCGTGGAAAATCTCGAACTCGGTATCTTTCACTCCATGCAGCAGCATATTCATGCGGCACAGGTTATAGGTGGTGATGTTCTTCTCCTGCCCATAAATCTTGCCGACTGACGCGCCGTTTTTCTTGAGCTGGTTACGCACATTCAGCAGCAGCGAGCCAGAGCCGCAGGCAAAGTCGAACACACTTTCCAGCTTTTTCTTAACGCCCGTGGTGGGGTCTTGGCTATCGAGCGTGACGATGCGCGAGAGGATGGTGGACACCTGCTGCGGGGTATAAAACTCACCCGCTTTTTTGCCTGAGCCAGCGGCAAACTCGCCAATCAGATATTCATAGGCATCGCCCAGCGTATCGCTTTCGGCGCTGAATTGCTGCAAGCCGCTGTTAATCTCGCTCACAATGCTGCACAGCTTGCTGTTGCGCGACTTGTAATCCTTACCCAGCTTTTCGGAGTTCAGGTTGATTTCCGAGAACAGCCCTTGAAAGGTCGTTTCAAACGATTCAGTCTCAATATACTTAAAGCCCGCTTGCAGGGTTTTCAGCAGATCATCGTGCTGAACGCGCGCCATCTCGGCGATGCTGGCCCAGAGGTATTGCGGCTCGATCACATAATGCACCTTACGGCGCATTTGCTCTTCAAACTTCTTGGTGTCCTTAGGGTTGGCCTTATACCACAGCGCTAGCGGCACCTCGCCCGAGCCTACATCCACCTTGGGATAATCGCGGCCCAGTTCGCGCTTGGCGGCAATTTCGTAATTGTCGGACAGATGGCACAGGAAGAGGAACGACAGCATATAATCGCGGAAATCATCGGCGCTCATGGCTCCGCGCAACTGGTCGGCAATCGCCCACAGGATTTTACCCAGTTCTTTTTGCTGTTCTTTAGTCATGCCGCATCCTCATGAATGGTGGGGAAAAGCTGCTGCATCAGCCCCTTCTTGTGCGCTTTCAGCGCCTCGACCTTGCTGGCCTCTGCCGCAATCAGCTCATCCAGCGATGACAGACAGTCCGCGATTTTTTGCTGTTCTTCTTTCTTTGGATATATGACCAGCAATAGCTTTATTATATCTGCATTTAAGTTTTGGACACCGCTGCCAGCCGCATTGGCGCTGAAATAGTCCTGACTTTCTGGCGATAGCATAAAGTAGAAGATATAATCTCGGCTTACTTCATTAGAAATATGTGTGACCGCAATCCAACCATCATGGATGCACGTCTTAATTTTAAGAATGTATGGACGGCCAAAACTCATAGAGTTTGATAAGATCAAATCACCGGGATTTACCTCCCTAGTTTTGCTGAGAGCAGCAAAAATAACTTTTTCCTGTGTGGCCGTTACATACTTAGCTTCTTTATCGACATCTCCAATTTTCAGCCAATTTAGTCCGTCATTGGCTGAAGTCAGATACTGATCAATCGGTCTAGGTGATCCACCTCTAACAATCTCAGATAACTCACCCAACTTCTTCGCTTCCCACTCTGGCGCATTGCGGAATTCGGGGAAGCGGAGGGCGGGAATGGTTTGGCCTTCGGCGGGGAAGAGCTGCTGCATCAGCCCCTTCTTGTGCGCCTTGAGCGCCTCGACCTTGCTGGCCTCTGCCACTATCAACTCATCCAGCGATGATAGGCAATCCGCGATTTTTTGCTGCTCCGCTTTTTGCGGGAGCATAATGGGCATATCTGTTAATGTGGACATTACAATATAAGGAGTATTGCCATCTTTTTTCTCCGCCCTGATTCTCTCAGGCAGATTTTTATCAAGGAAAAATTTTAAATAAGTAACGTGAGCCTTAAAACCTGAAAGGACATATGTCCGCTGATACGCATTAAACTTACCCTTGTAATAATGAATATAGCCCAGATAAGCACCGTTTCCTGCGACCAGTAGCGCCTCAGTATCGAATGCATAATCGTCTATAAAATAATAATTTTTTGCGCACGTGTAAAAACGATATTTGCCATTCTCTACCATGGCATTGGCATCCAGTTTACCAGTTGTCACACTCTCTACGGCTTGGCCCAAGAACTTCTTTTCCCACCCCGGCGCATTACGGAATTCGGGGAAGCGGAGGGCTGGCACAAGAGGAAGCGCGCTTGTGTTGGTGGCATGAGTGGATTTAGCTGGTTTACTCATAAGCATTCAGCCCTGAAATATCGCGGCCCTTGGCCAGCTTGCGTAGGTGTGGGGCGAGCTGCGCCATGAGCGCCAACTCCTGATCGGCCCGCTCTTTCCAACCCAGGTCTTGCGCGGCGAAGAGGTCGCTCAGCGCATCACCATCAAAAATCAGACGAGCCAGTGTGTGCTCGACAAAGCTTTGCAGGGCGGCAGCATCCAGCCCAAAATCTCCCGCAAGCTCCGCTAGCTCGGCGGCGCTCTTTTGCGCCTTAAACCGCTCATAACCGGCCATCACGTCTTTTTCGCTCAAGCCCTCGCCCACTTTGAGGGTGGCGATGTAGGCGGCAATGTCATCCCGCTCATCCATAAACTTGGCATCGGCGCTGATGAGGGCGATCAGCTCCTCCCGGCTCATGCGCTGCTTGGTGCCCGGTTGCTGCGAGTATCTAGCAATAAGCCCCATGATATAATCGTAATCAATCACCGCTGAGGCAAACAGTACAAACTCAAAATCGAGCTGCTGCACTTGCTGGTTATCGGCTTCGCTGGCTTTGTCCTGCTTTTCCTTCAGGCTTTGCGCGGTTTCGAGGTACGCGCCACGGAATGCCTGCAACGTATCGGGCGGGATGATGGCCTCGATGGCGGCATCAATCTCAGGCGTTTTGTCGGTATATTGGCCGAGCTGGGTGGTGAGCTTTTGCACCTCGCGGAAGCGTTCGATAAACTTGACGCGCGCGGCATCGCCTTTGAGCTTTGGCACATCGGCTGCCGCACATGTCAGCCCTTCGGACTGCATGAACAGGTCGAGCTTCTTGACCGCTGCTTGCAGCTTTTCCACCACCTTGGGGGCGGATTCCACCAACCAGATTTCCTTGGCGCGCGCCCTGCTCTCCTCATCATTGCCGGAGAAGAGCTTGATAGCCTCATCTACAGCGTCCTGCTGTCCACGGAAGTCGAGGATTTTGCCGTGGGGCTTGGTATCGTTCAGCACGCGGTTGGTGCGTGAGAATGCCTGAATGAGGCCGTGATATTTGAGATTTTTATCGACATATAGGGTATTGAGATATTTAGAATCGAACCCGGTAAGCAGCATATCGACCACAATGGTTATATCGATCTTGCCATTTTGGGGGTCGGCCCGCTCAGCGGGTTTCAGGTCGCGCAACGGATATTGCTGGTCTTTAATGCGCTTTTGCACATCCTTATAATAGAGGTCAAAGTCGCCCATGGTCTTGCCAACCGTGTGATTGGTGCCGTAGGTGGCGTTATAGTCGGCCACGATGGCCTTAAGGGCTTCTTTCTTCTTTTCCGGCTCGACCTTGTTATCGGCCTGCTCGGTGGGCAGGTCTTCCTGCAATTGCTTAACGTCCGCATCACCTTCAGCAGGCGGCGAGAACACGCAGGCGATGCTCAGCGGCTTATAGGTAGGGTCAGCGGCCAGCTTTTGTTTCTGTATGTCTTTGAACAGGCCATAATACTCAATCGCATCGGGGATAGAGGCAGTGGCCAGCACAGCGTTGAACTTGCGGTTTGCTGTGGCGGCATCGTGCTTGGTGAGGATAGCCTCGATCACTGCTTGCTTGGCCAGCGGCTCGCCCTGTTTGAGCTTGTCTTTGCCTTCGGGCTTGAAATAGTCGATATTGAACTTAAGGACGTTTTTGTCCTCGATCGCGTGCGTGATGGTGTAGGCGTGCAGCTCGCGCTGGAAAACGTCTTGCGTGGTTTTGTATGAGGCCACCTCGCCTTCAATTTGCGTGGCGCTGGCGTTCTCGTCAAAAATGGGCGTGCCGGTAAAGCCAAATAGCTGGGCGTTGGGGAAGAACTCCTTAATCGCCTTGTGGCTCTTGCCAAACTGAGAGCGGTGACATTCGTCAAAAATAAAGACAATCCGCTGGTCACGCAGTGGCTCTAGTTGCTCTTTGTATTTCTTCTTGTGGTCAGGATCGAGAGCGATGGCCAGTTTTTGGATAGTGGTGACGATGACCTTATCGGCATAGTCATCGGACAACAGCCGCTCGACCAGCGAGCCGGTGTTGGTGTTTTCCTCCACACAGCCCTCTTGGAATTTATTGAACTCTTCGCGGGTCTGGCGGTCGAGGTCTTTACGGTCAACCACAAACAGGCACTTGCTGATATTGGGGTTATCCTTGAGCAGGGTTGAAGCCTTGAAGGATGTGAGCGTTTTGCCGCTGCCGGTGGTGTGCCAGATATAGCCATTGCCACAATTTTGCGCGATGCACTCCACAATCGCCTTCACCGCATAAATCTGATAGGGGCGCATCATGAGCAGCTTTTGCTCGCTCGCCACCAGCACCATGTAGCGGCTGATCATCTGGCCTAGCGTGCACTTGGCCAGAAAAGCCTCGGCAAAGCTATCGAGGTGCACAATCTTGTCATTCTTAGGCGTGGCATACTGATAAACTGGCAGGAATTTTTCATCTGCATCAAACGCAAAATGGCGGTTGTTATTATTGGCAAAGTAATAAGTGTTGTCACGGTTGCTGACAATGAATAGCTGCATAAAGCAAAGCAGCGTTTTGGTGTAGCCGTTGCCGGGATCGTTTTTGTAATCGACAATCTGCTGCATAGCTCGGCGCGGGTTGATGCCCAGAGTTTTCAGCTCGATTTGCGTAACAGGTACGCCATTGATCAGCAAAATCACATCATAGCGGTGATGGCTGTTATCTGTATTCATCCGCAGCTGGTTGACGACTTCAAACGAATTTTTGCACCAGTCTTTGATGTTCACCAGCGTGAAGTGTAGCGGCGTGCCGTCTTCGCGCTCAAAAGTGTTCTGCTCGCGCAGGATTTTGGCGGCGGTGAATACGTCTGGCGTAATGATGGTATCGAGCAGACGGGCAAACTCGCTATCTGACAGGTTGACCCGATTCAGCTCCTCAAACTTCTGGCGGAAATTGGCTTCAAGCGCGGCCCGGTCACGAATATCAGGGCGATAGGTGTATTTAAGCTCGACCAGCTTATTGATAAGGCTTTGCTCAATTTCATTTTCTTTAGTGGTCATCGATAAGCCTCAGAATTGCGACTTGATACCTTACCTTGAGTCTGATCTTTTTCCAGTGCTTCTGCGGCAATGGTGCGGCAATGGAAAAAACAAAGCCGCCCGGTGAGGCGGCTAAGTGTTTGATAGATTTGGTTGCGGGGGCCAGATTTGAACTGACGACCTTCAGGTTATGAGCCTGACGAGCTACCGGGCTGCTCCACCCCGCGGCACCAAATTGTGAGCGGTGTCATCGCAGTTTCACGCAGTAAAGTCAAGCGATACATGACACGAAGACGATAAACTTCAGATATAAATTCAAAGAGACAATATAAGAGGCAATTTTTTGAATAAAAGAAAACGAGCAACATAAACAGGGCTGCGGCACTGTTCACAGACAGTCAAACAAGATCAAATTAAAGGGCTCAGATCAAACAGAGTTGAGAATACCCAGGAGCTGGCATCCAGCAGCTACCTGCTTAGCGCAATACTGGACGACCAAAAGCGACAAAGGACATTGGCCTGAAAACAGAAAATTTGAGCTGAGTTTGGATGCGCAAGTTAGATAAAAACAAAAAAGCCAGCTCGAAAGCTGGCTGATTGTTTGAAGAATGTAAAAATTTTCACTTGGCAGACCCGGCAGCGTCCTACTCTCCCGTGACTTAAGTCAAAGTACCATTGGCGCTAGGGGTTTTCACTTCCGAGTTCGGGATGGGATCGGGTGCAGGCCCCCTGCAATAACCACCGGGTCAGCCAAGTGAAAATTCATATGCTTTAGAAGCATACGGGAAATAGTGTCAAAGAGCGACGTGCTTGCCGCTGCGCGTGATGTCTGTTTTGTTGGTTATTCACAAGTGATTAACCTACGCTCGGCACAAGTTCCGCAGAACTTGCGCATGGTGATCAAGCCGATCGAGCTATTAGTAACGCTTAGCTTCAGGCCTCACGGCCCTTCCACATGCGTCCTATCAACGTGGTGGTCTTCCACGGCTCTAATAGGGAAACCTGGTTTTGAGGTTAGTTTCGCGCTTAGATGCTTTCAGCGCTTATCTAGTCCATACATAGCTACCCGGCACTGCGGCTGGCGCCACAACCGGTACACCAGAGGTATGTTCATTCCGGTCCTCTCGTACTAGGAACAAATCCTCTCAAGTTTCCAACACCCATAACAGATAGGGACCAAACTGTCTCACGACGTTTTGAACCCAGCTCACGTACCGCTTTAAATGGCGAACAGCCATACCCTTGGGACCTGCTCCAGCCCCAGGATGCGATGAGCCGACATCGAGGTGCCAAACGATTCCGTCGATGTGGACTCTTGGGAATCATCAGCCTGTTATCCCTAAGGTACCTTTTATTCGTTGAGCGATGGACCGTCCATGTGGATCCACCGGATCACTATGGCCGACTTTCGTCTCTGTTCGGCTTGTATGCCTCACAGTCAGGCGGGCTTATGCCATTGCACTCGTCGAGCGATTTCCGACCGCTCTGAGCCCACCATTGCGCGCCTCCGTTACTCTTTGGGAGGCGACCGCCCCAGTCAAACTACCCGCCATACAGGGTCCCGGTTCCAGATAGATGGAACTCGGTTAGACATCAGAAACCATCAGGGTGGTATTTCACCTTTTGCCTCCACACCAGCTAGCGCCGATGCTTCATAGGCTCCCACCTAGGCTACACAAACAATTCCTAATGCCACTGTAAAGTTATAGTAAAGGTCTATAGGGTCTTTCCGTCTGATTACGGGTACTCCGCATCTTCACGGAGAATTCTACTTCGCTGAGTCTGTTGTTGAGACAGTGGGGAGATCGTTACGCCATTCGTGCAGGTCGGAACTTACCCGACAAGGAATTTCGCTACCTTAGGACCGTTATAGTTACGGCCGCCGTTTACTGGGGCTTCGGTTCAATGCTTGCACACCTCTCCTTAACCTTCCAGCACCGGGCAGGCGTCAGCCCCTATACGTCGTCTTACGACTTCGCAGAGGCCTGTGTTTTTGGTAAACAGTCGCCACCCCCTAGTATGTGCCCCTCAACTAAAGTTGCCTTTAATTGAGGCTCCCTTCTTCCGAAGTTACGGGAGCAATTTGCAGAGTTCCTTAACAACAGTTCTCTCAAGCGCCTTGGTATACTCTACCAGTCCACCTGTGTCGGTTTTGGTACGGCCTATATGCAGAGGCTATTTCCAGGAAGTACCAGGCTGCCCACCCCATCCAATAGGGGCAAACAGCTTTCGTCCTTCGTCACTCATCTGCAGGCTCACGAATATTAACGTGATTTCCATCGACTACGCCTTTCGGCCTCGTCTTAGGTACCGGCTTACCCTGCGTGGATTACCCTTGCGCAGGAAACCTTGGACTTTCGGCGGGAGTGTCTCTCACACTCCTTTTCGCTACTCAAGTCAGCATTCGCACTTCCGATACCTCCAGCATACTTCGCAGTACACCTTCGCAGGCTTACGGAACGCTCCGCTACCACGCACATTGCTGTGCATCCGCAGCTTCGGTAGATGGCTTAATCCCCGATACATTTTCGGCGCAAGATATCTTGACCAGTGAGCTATTACGCTTTCTTTAAAGGATGGCTGCTTCTAAGCCAACCTCCTGGTTGTCACTGATTTCTCACATCCTTTCCAACTTAGCCATCATTTTGGGACCTTAGCTAGCGGTCTGGGCTGTTTCCCTCTCGTCCATGGATCTTAGCACCCACGGACTGCCTCCCGAGTTTCACTTGATGGTATTCGGAGTTTGGTTGGGTTTGGTAAGGCTCGCGCCCCCCTAGCCCATCCAGTGCTCTACCCCCATCAGTCATCACTCGAGGCTCTACCTAAATAGATTTCGCGGAGAACCAGCTATTTCCTGGTTTGATTAGTCTTTCACCCCTAGTCACAGCTCATCCGAAGCTATTTCAACAGCTACCGGTTCGGCCCTCCAGTGGGTGTTACCCCACCTTCAGCCTGGCCATAACTAGATCACCAGGTTTCGGGTCTCATGCATGCAACTTCGTCGCCCTATTCAGACTCGCTTTCGCTACGCCTCCACCTAACGGCTTAAGCTTGCTGCATACACGAACTCGCTGACCCATTATACAAAAGGTACGCCGTCAGGGCATATAGCCCCTCCGACTGCTTGTAGGCATTCAGTTTCAGGTACTTTTTCACTCCCCTCATCGGGGTGCTTTTCACCTTTCCCTCACGGTACTTGTTCACTATCGGTCACTAAGGAGTACTTAGGCTTGGAGGATGGTCCCCCCATATTCAGACAGGATTTCACGTGTCCCGCCCTACTCAAGTCTTTAGCATCGCATTACGCATACGGGGCTATCACCCACTATGGCTAATCTTTCCAGATTATTCTGCTTGTCTTTGCTAAAGCGCTGGCCTGGTCC
>Ga0255211_1000187_pt1:15000-23082 | contig 23082 bp, 12 predicted proteins | sample Miss_Yuk_RepB_8d_FD_183036 | JGI IMG/M metagenome (GOLD analysis project Ga0255211, IMG submission 183036) | Freshwater microbial communities from Mississippi River, Louisiana, United States - Miss_Yuk_RepB_8d | ecosystem: Environmental > Aquatic > Freshwater > River | place: USA...
GTTGCGTCGCCGTGTTCGTCGTCGGTGAGCGGTGTATAAGGCCCCACGCCGTCTGGTGCAACAACTATTTTCAAGAAAGTTACAAGAATTTGTGGATAACTCATTAACCCTTTAATAACACTCAATATTTTTATTAGATTTTAAGCTTAACATGGTAATTTAATGTGCAGGGATATGATTAAAGGTTGGGCGCATGCTGTCGTTTTTGAAAAAACTATCTCGAACTCGCTCCGGCGCCCCCCAGGACAGCCCCCCTGCCCATGCCCCTCTAAACATCCCAGAAACTGATAATATTCCTGTATTTACAACAACTTGCCCGTCAGAATTATCTTTAAATATCGCCTATCAGGCGCCGAAACGGCAAATTTCACGGATCCTGCTGCGCGGCACTGGAACCACCGATCCCGGTTACGACTGCGTGCAAACTATTGCGAGCGATCATATTGGCACATATGGCCTGCGGGATATCGGTATCCATATCTACATCAACAGCCGTGGCGATATTGAATGGGGCCGCTCACTTGAACGCCCCGCAGAGTTCCCGCGCGAGGCAGCGAGCGAAGATATTGTTATCCTTGTGCATGGCCATGAGATCTCGATGAGTATGGCCACGCTTAATACGCTGCGCGCGTTATTACCGACCATCAATGCGATACATGGCAACACATTGGTGTTTGATGGCCTCATCAAACACCATGCACGTTTGGGCATTGGCCGTGATGGACGCATGATTGAGGTTGCGCTTCAACAGCCGCCTGCTGAAAGCAGGTAAGCTTCAGCGCGATACAAATCACTCAGCCCATGTGTAATTATTCAGCTATGCCGAGACCGTTCGCGCCTTCTGCATTTTTCGGTGCGAGACCGTAACGCCCATCGCGCCAGGCCGGATAGAATTGCTGCAACCGCAGCGCAAGATCACGCAGATCATCATCGGATAAAGAACGATTGCGCTTGTAGATATAAGCTTTAATTCCACCATCAAGATGATACGGCCCTTTAACGAGGGTATAGCCCTGACCAAAGCCAACTGAATGACGAATAAGATCATTGGGGATTGTGATGACACGCTGATATTCATCACCCAGATAAGCCGCAACCTTATCTGTCACGACAGCGAACTGAGCCCGAAGCGATGCGTGCACAACACCATCACGCGCATCAATCTGACCAGGGGGCACATAGGCTCCCTTTAAAGCAGGGCTAAGTGACAGGAAGATATCACCCGTCATTTTGGGATCTGCGCCGAACACTGTAAACGATCCGGTTTGTGTCAATTCAGACAGGTCAGCGGCCAACTGTCTGTAGTTTTCATATTGGTCCAGATGCAACGGCACAAATGACGCCGACGGCGTAATAGTCCAGATAGCCGCCGAATAGCCACGCACACCGGGCACAAAAACAGTAAGAAACGAGCTGCAAAATAGCGCCAAAAAAAGAGTGGGTAAAACGCGGCGCGCATGCAGAAATCGCCCTAATTCAAGACCCGCATAAACAACACACGGGAACAGCCAGAAAAATACAGGGAGCAGATGGTGTATGTCCGGCGCCTGCGTGAAATTGAACAATAGATACGTCACAGCAGCGCAGACAAACATAAAAACTAAGCTATATCGGCGCATCATAATCGCGCGCACAGCTCCACCTAAAATCAATCCTGTCAGAACAGGACCGAGGATTGCGTACATAAACAAAGCCTGATCAGCCCAGGATTTTGCATAGGCCTCATATGTCTGTGAATAGCTCGTTGTTAAAATGCGCCAGGCTACCCCGCCCTGAAAAACGCCCACACACAGTAGAATGGTAAGCCCAAGGGCAGCTATAAACTTGATGACCCGTGCCCACTGCGACGGGCGGCACCATGCACCAGACATTGAGAAAGCCAAAGAAATTGTCGTGAGAGACGCGGCCGTAAAAGACGTAAAGATGAACCAGCGCCGCAATAAAAAGGGTAGCCACAGCCACCCACCTAAACGCACACCTTCACGCGGAGCATAAGCGCCATTCTTCCATATTTTGAATATGCATAATTGCGCTAGGGCTAACGGGATAAGCGCGACGACGTCAGGCATACCACGCAAAACTGATAACCAGACGGGCCAAAAAAACAACGCGCTCACATAAACAAAGAACAAACTCGTTTTATCTGACTTTGACAAACCGAGAGCTTCCACACAAACACGCCCCATCAGATAAAGCGCAGGCAGCATGTATAACAACACAATCCCCAACACATACGCCGTACGTGTCTCGCCAAGCAGAAAATAGAATGGAATGAGTGGGACAATGCTGGTCGAATTATAATTCGCGGCGAAGACCGTTACCAACCAATGGAAAAACCAGCTCATCTGGCCAGAAGCCGCCTTCTCCCCATAGGTCTGGTAGAGCGAAAACCAGGCATAATAATCCCAGTAATAAACGGGCTGCTCCTGCCCTACATAATAAATCACAAAAAAAATTACGGGTAGTGCAACCAAAGCTGCACTACCCGTCAATAACAGAAGAGAGCGGCACTTGATGGAACCTAACAGGGATCCCAAGGCCGTTCTCATTGGCTTATCTCAACTTACCAGACACATAAGTGCCGAGCTGATCAATCGCCACACGCTCCTGCTGCGCAGTATTGCGGTCACGCACTGTAACCTTCTGATCATTCAAGCTATCATGATCGACCGTGACGCAGAGCGGTGTGCCACATTCATCCATACGCGCATAACGCTTACCAATGCTCTGCTTGGCATCGTACTGGCAGATGTAGCTCTTGCGCAGATCGTTATAGATCTTCTCAGCCACTTCCGGCACGCCATCCTTATTCACCAGCGGGAAGACACCCAGCTTGACCGGTGCCAGACGCGGATCCAGCTTCAGCCATTCCGGCGACGGGCGGCTCTCATCATACTGGTACGCGTCACACAGCAGCGCCAAGCAGCCGCGATCGGCACCAGCCGACGGCTCGATGACATGCGGGATGAAGTTCTGGCTGGTCTCAGCATCAAAGTAGTTCAGCTTGGTCTTGCTGCCTTCCTGATGGCGCGAAAGGTCAAAATCACCACGGTGTGCCACACCTTCCAGCTCACCAAAGCCGGGGGCTGTGAAGGGGAACTGATATTCCAGATCAACCGTGCCCTGCGAGTAGAAGGCGCGTTCTTCCGCCGGAATGACATGCTGGAACAGGCTGCTCTTCTTCAGACCATAGCCCTGCCACCATTCATAACGCTGGGCGACCCAGAAGTCGAACCACTTGAGGGATTCCTCCGGATTGCAGAAGAACTCCAGCTCCATCTGCTCAAACTCGCGCGTGCGGAACGTATAGTTGCGCGGCGTGACTTCGTTGCGGAACGCCTTACCAATTTGGGCAATACCAAACGGCACCTTCACGCGCGAAGTATCCAGCACATTCTTGAAGTTGGTGAAAATGCCCTGACAGGTTTCCGGACGCAGGAATGTCTTGCTGTCATCGCTCTGAATGGCCCCGACATAAGTCTGGAACATCAGGTTAAACGCGCGCGGCTCGGTCAGTGTACCGGGGGCCGAGGCCTCCGGGCCGATAATGGTCTCTGCAAAGCCTTCCTTGCGGGCAGTCAGCAGGTCGCGCGAATTATCAAGCGAGAGCTCACCCCAGGCCGGGAATTTGTTGCGCAGCTTCTGAAAACGCTTCTTGGCATCGTCCAGCACACCATCGCCATCCATGACGGCGATCAGCTCGGCTGCGGGGCTGCCGTCCTTGTTCTTGATGAAGAAACACTGGATATGGTCAGCGCGATAGCGGTTCTTGCTCTCGCGGCAATCCACCATCTGATCGTTAAAATTGGCGGTATGGCCAACAACGTCCCACACTTTGCGCAGCTGCAAGATGGCACTGTCCAGACCTACGATCTGCACCGGCTTACCGTCGATGCCGAGCGGCGGGCTTTCCACCATGTCGCGCCACCAGGAATCCTTCAGGTTCTTTTTGAACTGGGCGCCCAAGGGACCGTAATCATACACGCCGTTCATACCGCCATAAATTTCAGACGCCTGAAAAATGAAGCCACGACGCTTGGCCAGCGAAACGAGCGCAGCCAACTTAGACTGGCTGGTCTGCGGGGCCTGAGCGGCTTGGGAATTGGCGGCGGGTTCAGCAGCGGTCACAATAAAACTCCTTGGAAATCAAAAATTTGCCCTCCTTTTTGCCTCATCGAATCGCAAGTTTCAAGTGATAAACCTGCTCAAGGCCGCAGCTTTTCAGCCTTGTCTGCCAGCTTAAAGAGCGCATGATAGAGCACGTTTTTTCAAGGAGATGCCCTATGCGCCGGACAATCTTAACCACCCTCACCCTGTCAGCCATCACCCTCGCCACACCGGCTTTTGCCCATCATGTGCCGGGCCATACGGATGATATATGGCCAGCTAGCTATAATAATGGCCATAATCGTGGTCAGGGCCACGGCAAACCCAGCCACGCCGAACAGGACGCTGGGCAGAACGCCAGACAGAACGAAAACGACGCCACTCTCACCATCGATCGCACCGGCATCCGCTTTTCCACCCGCGACCTCAATGTCATGATCGACTGGTTTAAAACGCAGCCCGTCACACAAACCAAGCCCAGCAACTTGCCGCCCGGTCTGGCCCGTCAGCTGAAAGAACGTGGCCATCTGCCGCCCGGCCTTGCCATGAAGGCATTACCGCCCGGTCTTGAAGGCCGCCTTGGCCCGTGCCCGCAGGGCTATAACCGCGTCGTGATCGGCAATGATATCGCTCTTATTAATATGGCGACCGGCCTTATGACCGATATCCTGCGCAGCGTGATTAAAGACTAGGCAAATATGGACTAGACATGGCTGGCCGTCATGCCTTAGGCTGTTTGTATAAATAATATAAGCAACATACAAACAGGGGCATAGGGCATGACACAGCAGGTCATTTCCATTCTGGGGTCAACGGGTTCAGTTGGCACCCAGTCACTCTCACTTATTGCAGCTCATCCTGATAAATTCAGGATTTATGCACTCACGGCTCACCGTCAGGTTGATAAGCTAGCCGAGCAGGTCATGGCCTTCCACCCGGAAGTTGTGGTGGTCGGCTCGCCTGAAGCTGCACGCCAGCTACTTGGCATTATCGGCACCAGCAAAACCGAGGTCCGCGTTGGCCCGCAAGGGCTGGAAAGCGTTGCGGTCGCGCCTGAAGTCAACACCGTTATTGCTGGTATTGTTGGCGCGGCTGGCCTTAGGCCCATTCTGGCGGCGGCCCGGGCAGGTAAGCGCATTTTACTCGCAAACAAAGAGCCACTGGTCATGACCGGCCAGCTCCTGATGGATGCGGTCAAGCAGGGCGGCGCGCTGCTGATGCCAGTTGATAGTGAGCATAACGCCATATTCCAATGCGCCGGCGGGCTTGAGGCCAAGCATGTGCAGCGCATCACCCTCACCGCTTCTGGCGGCCCGTTCCGCACATTCAGCCACGATCAGCTGAAAAACGTGACGGCTGAACAGGCGATTAAACATCCAACCTGGAGCATGGGCCGCAAAATCTCGGTCGATTCAGCCACACTGATGAATAAAGGCCTGGAAGTGATTGAGGCTTGTTACCTCTTTAATATGCCTGCTACACAAATTGATGTGGTCGTGCATCCACAAAGCATTGTGCATGCACTGGTTGAATATGCCGATGGCTCAACCCTCGCGCATCTGGGCACGCCTGACATGCGCACGCCAATCGCCCATGCGCTGGCCTGGCCAGAGCGCATGGAAGCCCCTGTCAAACGCCTTAATCTGACCGAGCTCAGCCACCTCTCATTTGAAGAGCCGGATACCAGCCGTTTCCCCTGCCTGAAACTCGCTTATGAGGCGCTCAAGACCGGCGGCACGGCACCAGCAATTCTCAATGCGGCCAATGAGGTCGCGGTTGAGGCGTTTTTGGAAGGCTATATATCTTTTACGGATATACCTGCCACTATCAGCGAGGTGCTCAGCCAGTGTGAGATAGGCCCGGCGGATACAATCGAGCGCGTCTTGCGTGCCGATGGCATGGCCCGCAGCATAGCCGCCGAGCTGATCCAGATTCTGGTTTAGCCCGGTCAGCAAAACTTACTACGCGACGTTGTGACCGCCTTTGACGAGCGGCAGAACCCTCCTATACTGCGTGTCAGTTTTACCGGAGGTCACCATGTCACACGCCAGTCGCAAGCCTGAACCTGCAACCGCCAAATGGGTTTACGCCTTTGGCAGCGGCAAAGCTGATGGTACCGCCGCCATGAAAAACCTGCTCGGTGGCAAAGGTGCCAATCTGGCCGAGATGAGCGCGATTGGCCTGCCGGTGCCCCCCGGCTTTACCATTACTACTGAGGTCTGCACGCATTTTTATGCGCACGACAAGTCTTATCCGGCCGAACTCAGCGCGCAGGTCACAGAAGCTTTAGCCGCTCTTGAGGCGCAGGTTGGCCGCCGCTTTGGTGATGCGGCCAATCCGCTGCTGGTCTCGGTGCGCTCGGGCGCCCGTGCTTCCATGCCGGGCATGATGGATACCGTCCTTAATCTTGGCCTCAATAAGCAAACAGTTGAAGGGTTAGCCCAACAATCTGGCGATGCACGCTTCGCTTACGACAGCTGGCGCCGCTTCATCCAGATGTATTCCACGGTTGTCCTTGATCTGGAGCATCACGACTTTGAAGACATCATCGATGCCGTAAAACGCGACCATGGCCTGCGCAGCGATACAGAGATGGGCGCAGGCAACTGGCAGCAGGTGGTCGATAGATTCCTGACGCTGGTACAAGAGAAAACCGGCACCCCCTTCCCGTCACAGCCGCATGACCAGTTATGGGGCGCGATTGGCGCGGTATTCAGCAGCTGGATGAATCAGCGCGCGATTACGTATCGCCGCCTCAATGACATTCCTGAAAGCTGGGGCACGGCTGTTAACGTGCAAGCCATGGTGTTTGGCAATATGGGAAATGACTGCGCCACTGGCGTTGCCTTCACCCGTGACCCGTCTACCGGCGAAAACAAATTCTACGGCGAATATCTCATCAACGCGCAAGGCGAAGATGTGGTGGCTGGCATTCGCACCCCCAAAACCATCGCCGACATGCAAACAGAGATGCCTGCCATTTACAGCCAGCTGCTGGATGTGCGCAGCCTGCTGGAAAAGCATTACCGCGACATGCAGGACATTGAGTTTACAGTTCAGCAATCCAAGCTCTACATGCTGCAAACCCGCAATGGCAAACGCACCGCCGCCGCCGCACTTAAAGTTGCGTGCGACATGGTACGTGAAGGGCTGATCGATAAGACTGAAGCCATTACTCGCGTCAGCCCGGCCTCATTAGAGCAGCTGCTACACCCCACACTCGACCCCAAGGCAGAACGCAAACTGATCGCCAAAGGCCTCCCCGCCTCACCCGGCGCAGCTTCGGGCAAAATTGTGTTTACAGCTGAAGAAGCCGAAGCGCAGGCGGAGAAAGGCGAGAAGGTCATTCTCTGCCGGATGGAAACATCACCAGAAGATATTCACGGCATGCATGCGGCCGCAGGCATTCTCACCACGCGCGGCGGCATGACCAGCCACGCCGCCGTCGTTGCGCGCGGTATGGGCCGGGCCTGTGTGGCTGGCGCGGGTGAAGTGCGTATTGACAGCAAGGCAGGTACCCTCACCAGCCGTGGCCTGACACTCAAGGCGGGCGATATCATCACCATCGATGGTGCGAGCGGTGATGTCATGCGCGGCGCGGTGCCGGTTATTCGCCCGGAGCTGAGCGGTGATTTTGCCGAGCTGATGGGCTGGGCAGACAGTCTGCGCAAACTCAAAGTGCGCGCGAATGCCGAAACACCGATGGATGCCGCGCAAGCCCGCAAGTTTGGTGCTGAAGGCATTGGCCTATGCCGTACCGAGCATATGTTCTTTGACGAGGGCCGCATTCCGGCTGTGCGTGAAATGATCCTGGCCGATGATGAAGCCGGACGCCGCAAGGCTCTGGCCAAGTTGCAGCCCATGCAAAGCGGGGACTTTGCGCAGCTCTTTACCATTATGGATGGCCTGCCGGTCACCATTCGCCTGCTTGACCCGCCGCTGCATGAATTCCTGCCGCATACCGACAAGGAAGTA
>Ga0255211_1000191_pt1 | contig 22829 bp, 22 predicted proteins | sample Miss_Yuk_RepB_8d_FD_183036 | JGI IMG/M metagenome (GOLD analysis project Ga0255211, IMG submission 183036) | Freshwater microbial communities from Mississippi River, Louisiana, United States - Miss_Yuk_RepB_8d | ecosystem: Environmental > Aquatic > Freshwater > River | place: USA: Louisiana...
TTCTTGAATCGATTTCAGAGGACGACCTGAGCGCTGGGCTACCGGCGCACAACCCGGTATATTATTATTCACTTGTGTAGCGACATAATACTGAAGCATCATATGCCAACCGTCGATCACATTCGCAGGGGCATTCTCGTTGATCTTGTCTTGGAGTGTTGTATTTGCCTTGATAATATTCACGATGATGTGAGTGATGTCGTCTTCACTCCTCTGCGAACCATCCATCTTGACAGATGGTCGAACTGCGGGTGGTGGAATCGCGAGCACCTGACATACCATCCAATCCGGACGCGAAAATACAGGACTAAAACCCATAAACTCTACATCTTCATCGCTGATTCTGCGAAAGATTTTAATGACGATCTCTGGCGTGAGTTTCATGGAAAGCGTTCCGTCTTTGTCTGCTTCTGCGGCACTTCCTGCGATGCTCGTTGTAGTCGACTCTTCTAAAATTCCTTTCACGTTGTCCCATTCTGCGTATATTTTTCCCAGACCAGCTTTCATCGTAATACGGGTAGGCTGAAGGCACCCACAGCCAGTCTCCGTATCTTCACCACACCTTTTAATCTTGCTGGCGATACGAAACACCTGAGACCACCTTTCATCAGCCGGCAACGACAGAAACTGTTTGTTAGCACTTTTGCTGATTCGAAGCGCACTGCATTTGATACAAACGCAACGCAATATCTTCACAATCGTTCCTAGATATTGGTAGTAAAACACAGGGCGAGCTAGTTTGATATGTCCAAAGTAACCAGGACATTTCATATAATCTAACCCGTCTGTCGGACAAATTACACCAGGGTCGATTGGCCCCATCCTTGGATCAAATAATCCACCAATCACAGGCTTGTTATTCACATATGTCTCACGATTGGTAATCTCGGCAACAGATCCCTTCAATATTTCTTCCGGCGACATAATACTAAATTGAATGCCGATGATTTTCGAAACAGGAATATTTGTTGTTGATGACGCCATTGCTTTGAAACCGTTGGTGTTTGGTCTTCTTATATACCTACTATAATATTTAGATTGTTTTCAATTTTGTTGAACATCGATTTTTTTGAATGATAAATCCAAATTCGATGTGATTCAAAAAAATTGAAATGGTTTTCTGGATTCGTCATGAATGTCAGCGATCAAGCACAACAGCAAGAACGAAATGTCACCGTTTACTATCAAGAAGCACAAGAAGAATACTGGCACATTCTTTCGTATTATCGGCGGTGGAAAGCCGACGTATAAGAAGCACCGCGATGATGACGACAAGAAAGGAAATCCTGAATCCGACACCGGTTCGGGGTCTGATTCAGAAGGAGGAGAAACGTCGTCGTCATCGGTTTCATCCGTTTCAATCCAGCAGCAAGAACGACGCATCACTCGCAGCAACGGAAAAAAAGTTACAAAAAAAACTAAAACTGATGCTGCGAATTTGGTCGTTGGAAAAATCGCAGAAGCGCTTGCTTCATCTGTGATCGCTGCTGCTATTGTTGGCAAAAAAGACAAAAAAAGCAGCGGCAAATCAAAGCATCGCCGTCGTGACGACGAAGAAGACGAAGACGAATATGAGGTAAGTGAAGACGACGAACATGACAACGAAGACGAAAGCGAAGAGATCAACAGCAACGACGAAGAAGAAGACAACAGCGATACCGAGACCGAAGACGGTGAAGAGAGTAGCGACCAAGAAGACGACGAAGACGATGATGATGACAGCGATGACGAAGACTATGACAGCGAAGATGATGACGATGATGATTATTTCAGCGATGATGATGATGACAGCGATGACAGCAGCGAAGCTGAAATCGCACGTCACAAGAAGCATCAAAAAGAGATGGAGCAGCGATGCGAGAAAAACAAAAAGAAGCTTGCCGATATCAAAGAAACAATTCAATCGCTTACCTCGACGATGTCGACCAACACATCTCTTGCGAACAACAAATTCATGAAGAAACAGATCGAAGAGATGAAACAAAAACAACGCGACATCGAACAACAGCTGCGCAACGATGAAAAGAAGCGCGACAAGCTGAATGTCAAAGAGTTCAAAACGCTTCTCAGGAAGAAGAACTCTACCAACGATCTTCGCTATTTCCGCCGTCACATGACGCCAGAGCAGCAGCAGAAAGTGATCACCGACCTCAAAGATATCCATGCGGTAAGTATCATTCAAAAACCTTACCGCCTTTCCCTTTTGGAAACAGACATCCCGATCGCATTCAAGGCAATCGCCATGAGAAAGATCAATTCACTTCGACACATGGAACCAGGTTGCGGTGAGTATTACAAAGTGAAGAACTGGGTGGATACCTTCATGAAGATTCCGTTTGGTCGCACCAAGAATCTGCCTCTTACCATCGAGGATGGTATTCAGCGTTGTAGCGAGTTCATGGAGGCGTCGAAGACTACACTCGACAGCGCCGTATATGGACTTAACGATGCGAAGCTCCAAATTATGCAGATGGTCGGTCAGTGGATTTCCAATCCTACCGCGATGGGTAGTGCTATCGCAATCAAGGGTCCGATGGGAACCGGAAAGACTTCACTCGTGAAAGAAGGTATCAGCAAGATTCTCGGTCGCGACTTCGCATTTATCGCGCTGGGTGGAGCAACCGATAGCAGCTTCTTGGAAGGTCATTCCTACACGTATGAAGGCAGCACTTGGGGCAAGATCGTCGAGATCATCATTCAGTGCGGTTCCATGAACCCAGTTATCTACTTCGACGAACTTGACAAGATCAGCGAGACCGCAAAAGGTGAAGAAATCGTCGGTATCTTGACGCACCTTACCGACACGAGTCAGAACTCACAATTCCATGATCGCTACTTTGCCGAGATCGACTTTGACCTCAGCAAGTGTCTCTTCATATTCAGCTACAACGATGAAAGCAAAGTGAACCCGATTTTGCTAGACAGAATGTATCGGATCAACACGACTGGATACAACAAGAAGGATAAAACGCAAATTGCGCAGAAGTATCTTATCCCCAAGATTTGCGCACAGGTTGGTTTTCGCGAAGGCGAAATCGTCATTCCAGATTCGGTGATCGAACATATGGTGGAAAATTACACAGAAGGCGAGCAAGGTGTTCGCAATTTGAAGCGCTGTTTGGAGGTCGTTCATCGCAAGTTGAACTTGTATCGTCTCATCAAACCCGATACGCCCCTATTCGAGAAAGAGATGTCGCTCAAAGTTACATTCCCGTTTTCAGTTACGGATGAGGTAGTGGATAAGCTGGTGAAGCAGGCCAACGACGACAAGCGTGTGAATTTGAATTTGTATTTGTAGTTCGTTGTTTAATCGTAATCGCGTATTGTTATATGTATAATAAATAAAAGTAAATAAAGATTTTTTTATGAGACCATACATATCCACGCTATGTCATCAACCCCAATTCATGTATTCTTCAACAAATTCTGGCCTGGATTTACCGAAAAAACCGATATTATGGACTGTACCTTTTTCGTTCAGTTACTAGAAAAAACTTATCAAGCACCGATTCATGTTGTCAATCATCCCGATAATGCGTCAGTACTAGTAGAGTCAATATTTGGCAATTATTCTTACCTCAATTACAAAAAGTGGCGCGCAACGATCCTTTATACGGGAGAATCTGATTATGCAAACACACAGAATGTTGATAAATATGACTGCGTATTAGGATTTGAAGAAACACATGCGAATTTTGTAAAGTGTCCGCTCTTTGTTATTTTTCTTATTACAAACATACATATCATGAAAGAAATCGAAAACACAGACCGTCCAATACCGGATGAAATCCCGCCAAATTTTGCGTCTATTATTTTATCAAACGCATATCACGGAAAAGAACGTTTAAACTTTTACAATACTGTAAAAAAAGAGATGCCAGTATTTTCTGGGGGAAAATACGATAATAATGTTGCTTTTGTTGTTCCTGGAAGTTACAACTCAAACGATATGGTTGATTTTTACAGAAGAGGTAAATTTGCGATTACGATGGAAAATAACGACAAACCATATTATATTACGGAGAAACTGGTAAATGGCATACGCGCTGGGGTTATTCCGATTTATTGGGGATCTTCACGCGTAACTGAATTCTTTAATCCGAGCCGGTTTATCCATCTTAGCAAAGAACCGACAAAAGAAGAAGTGTCCGGCATTATCACACGTATGAAAGATATGACAAATGAGGAGTTCATAAATATTATTCGCGAACCGGTTTTAATTCGGCCGATTGAAGAAGTTTGCGATGAAATACTTGCTTCTGTAAAAAAAATACTTACCTGATCTTACCTGATCTTACCTGTAATATGTCGTATTGATTTTATGCGTCTGCTGCTACGTAAGAACACCACGTGTTGTTCTCTTGGTGTATCATGTCGTGATCGTTTACTGATGACGACGTTTCGCGTTCGAATGTTTGAATCGCCTCGTCTGTGAGGATTTCTTCGGCGAGGGTTTGATCGAAATCGTATTCGCATACAGTCGACACCACCGGGTCAAAGGATTGAACCAGAATCTTGATTCGGTCGCGTTCAAAAGACCACCCCTCCATCGTCATCGGACGCCCGTCGTGCTTTTCGTCTAGTTCAGCTGAAACTGTGAAGTGGCGCTCGCTCAATTCTGGATGTTCTGCGATGAATGCCGAATGACATCTGTCAAACCACCAGATTGAAGCACAGAATTCGATGATTTCAAGTTGTCGACATTTCATGATGAATGCGCGACATTTCTCGGCGTGACGAATGATTTCACCGATGGTCTCTTCTGCCGCAAGTTTGAAGTTGAGAATGTTTCGACGTGTCGTGAAACACAACAAATTGACTTGTTTCAAAATTCGGTTTGTGATTGTGCGATGATTTTGTTTCGTCGTTTCGATCTCCGTCTCCAATCTGACGATGGACGGCGATGAAGCAATTGTTGACGCTTCAAGTTCAAGTTCAAGTTCCGGCTTCAAGAAGGCAATCCATTTTTGTTGGTGTTGTTTGAGTTCGTTGATTGTGGCTCGAATGTTTCGAATTGTGGTTTTCTTTTGCTGTTTGTTGTTGACAAGCATTTTCCGCAAGTTTTCAAATAATTTCAACGTTTCAACCATCACTTCATGTGCTTGGAGAAACTTGCTGTGCTGAGACAATTTTGTTTTGTGGTAGACAAGCGTTCTGTGTGATACTGCTGACATTTCAGCATTCGTGAATTGCGTACTTTTTTCGTTGCGATGATATTCGACGATGGCGTCGGGTTGCCTGAGGCTCTCTTCAAATTCTTGACGGATTTCTTGGGTGATCTCGGTTATTCCTTGGATGTATTTCATGAGTTCGTTGGCTCCGCTGATGGATGTGGTGGTAATCGCGTTGTCAGCCATGGTCATCTGCTGTTGTTGTCGTTTTCGTTGTTGTCGCTGTTGTCTTTGTTGATTGGGCATTTGTTGTATCTTTGCTGATAAATCTACTTCATTCGACCATACGATGAAAAAACATTTCAATTTTTTTGAGTTTCATACTATTGACTGAATCTCAAAAAAATAAATATTTTACACGCCAGAATCACTCGTTCTATTTCCGCCGCGTGTATTCAAGTAGTTGATTTGTTCGGGAGTCATACACACACATCCTGTGCTAGATGAATAGGGCGCAGGGCAGCATTCGGGTTTGAACTTGTTCTTTGAAAACATGACCATCTCGCCATTTTTAAGAGGTTCATCGGCAGTATATGCGCTTCCAGTGTTATTGATAATTCCATATCCGAACTCAGACGCATAGGTATTCGCTTTCGTAACCCACATTCCTGCGACGTCGCCGTTTTGAACTTCATTTATATCCGATCCCATAAGAGCAAGCCCTTCCTTACCAGCACCACTTCCCTTCACTTGAATTGCTTCTTCACGAGGAGAAGGCCCGCCCATTCCTGTCGTTATTTGTGACGCAACATCCATTCCAGTTTTAAATAAATCAGGTAAGAACCCTTCTTTTACTCCGGTCATTCCGTCCTTTTTCGCTTGGGCAACAACTGCCGCAGTAGCATCAATAATATCTGGGATCGGTTGTTCCTTTTTTATCATCTCTTGTGCGTCGTTTGATGCCACCTGAACCGATTTAGCGGACCCCGGTGTTCCAGGATCACTGTTCTGGACGCCTTCAATAATAGAACCGCCGCGTCCCATTAGGTAGTCAAACACAGGATATCGGCAACAGCTACACATCAAATTTGCCCCAATAAAAAGAGCAATAATCACAACTAATACCAAAGTGTAGTTCATTTATGAATAATATACAATTATAATAAATAAATAGATTATATTCTTCCTAAACTACTCAATCATCAGGGAGAAGGCATACGACTTGTTCTTTGACGTGTGATTTGTCGAGAAACAATACCTAGTAAAATAAGTGGAATCGCGATCGTTAAAAAAACCGCAATCGCCGCAATCGCAAGAGCCCAACCAACAAATGGAATATACCAAAGAACAATAATTACAACAATCATAATGATTAAAATGATAATAACAAGTTCATATATCGAACCTATTAAAGAGTAAAATGACCATAATACTCCAACGAATGTTAATAAATATGTTGCGAGAATACCTTTTATTTTTTCGAAAAAATCGACCATTTTTATGAGCATATTTTGAATTGGAATAATCACATTTTGTATTCGGTTAAACACAGCTAAAAATATGTTTTTGAGAGCGTCTCTCATACGATTAAATAACAGTCGAAATTTCTCGATCACTTGTAAAATATTTTTAAATACTCCCATGACTACGTTGAATATAACATACACCATACTCATCGGTCGATCAAAAACACCTTTGGTGCTATTTGCGCTACACTCCATAAAATTCTGTTTCGTATAATCCATAGGACTCACACCTTCTGGTGCGTTGATCCAACCAGCAAATGGCATAACATCTGGACGACACCTGTATTCAGGCCAGTCACGTTTTACATCAAGTAATTTATTCTGTATTTGGAAATATGTCACTGCTGACATGAAGATGAAAATAACAAAACATACCTTAATAATGTCAATACCATAACGACCAGAAAATGTTTTATCCCCATATAGATAATTAAGTCGTTCAAACAAAGGCTGTTTTTTTAGTTTTTCAAGTTTTTCGTCGAGTTCTGACGATCCTTGTTTCGCATACTCTTGTAGTGATGAGAAGATTGAGTTAGTCGCGGTGGTTTTAGCTTTACCTAATACTTTGTCACTTACAGTTTGTGATACTATTCCTAAATCAATTAGGTAATTATTTAATTTATTGAATATGATGGTTACGACAGCCTCTGCCATCACTTTATCGTATATACAGATATATTTTAGATATATTTGTATATTACAGACTTTTGTGTGTAGATTTTACACGTCATTTACTGTATGGCTGTTTATTTGTTATGATAAAAAAGATAGATTCCGATTCAACTGATTCGGCATTCCATGACCAAACATTACCATATAAATAAGAACAAATGCCGCAATCACGATGGAACGATCTTCTGCGACCAACTCAGACTGATTAAGAATGTATCGCATCATTATATAAATAACGGCGCCAATCATCGCCGCATGAAGCAGCATCATAGAACCTCGTTCGTAAGCCATTATATTGAAATTGTTATATTATTTTACTAGATTATAAATCATAATGTTTATTTTCGCCCAAGCGAACGCACCATCTGTCCAAATATACCACCCCACAAGCTCTTCATAACCATAAGCGCACTTGACATCACAAACATTAATGTCGCAAAAATTCCCGCCAATTTATTTACTAAATCTCTCATCGCAATAATAATACGTTGAAATCCGATAAGAATATTCGAAAAAACTCCAAATATGTTTTTCACTACAAATAGAATTTTGTCGCGGAGTTTTCCGATGAATCCACGAATATTTTCAGTATCTTTCACGATTTTTGTGGCAACACTACCTACTAACGAAATCACGTGATTTAACGGCATCATAAGATATTCCATATAACTGCTTTGGGTTGTCTGAATACACTGCATGAAATTATCGCCAACATCATGTCCAAATAATTTGGCAAATGGCATCACCGCTGGACTACATCGATATAGAGGCCAATTGTCTTTTACTTTTTTCATACCTATCGCTAAAACATTTGAAAGATATAGACCTAAAAATACAACAATAATTATGATTGAAAAAATGATATCTGTTGATTTCATTTAATATAACTTCGAAATAACCGACGAGATATACCACGTCTCAGTTATATTACACGCATATAATATCTATGAAATGCCTGCCGCCGCTTTCTCTGCGACCCTTATCGACTCTTACGAAAATACCTTTCGCATGAGTTTCTTCATATTATAAGTGATCGTATCGGTGAAAGAATATCGGTGGACGTGCCTACGACTGTCACGGCGTCGTCGAGTATTATGCTTACGACTACCGCCACCTTGCGCAACATACGCATCGTTGATACTATTTGATTGTGCTTGATTGTGTAATGCCGTAAATGACGCATTTTGTGCGCCAGCACACTGAGGACCACTAGTGCATGTAGAACCAACTTGTGGAATCGCAATTCTCTCGCCAGAACCTCCTTTCTGCTGTTGCGATTGCTGATATTGTCGCCCTTTATATGTGCGAATAAACGACCGGTGTTTATATTCACGGCTTTTCTTACCACGTTTTGCGGTATGTTTCTTACGTCGACCGCCAGATAGCGTATTTACCGCATTCAATTCGCTTTGCTGTGCCTTCACATTTTCCATCGTTGCTTGTGGTGTGGCAATACTCGCTGGTACTTGAATATTTGCCGCAGCATAACTCGGTGCTTGGGGTGCTTCTTGAACTTTAATTGACATTATATTTTTGAACGTACTCTTGATATATATACTATATGCGAATAAAATCGTCGGCAAGCTCGCGTTTGAAAGAAGTCTAAATACTATCTGTGTAATATATACATTATCATTATCATTACATCTACCGCACCAACCAACCCGCCATGGACGACGAACAGCGCATTCACCTACAAAAGCTTATTGACGCAAATGGAACCGAGGATCATACTGAGGTGATCCGTCGTGTCAAACACAGTTCGCAGATTTATACCGATGTATCAACGATGATTAAACTCAAACATGATTACGGGCGTTTAGCCAAATCCAATCCCAAACAATTTGATGCCATTTGTGTCTCTCGATGCGCCTTTCTCTTTAAATTCTATACCGATTTATTCAACAAATTGAAAGCCGGAGAAATCGACCTAAAACTTTTGTTTCGGATGATACAAATATTGCGAGAGATCGAGGACGGTAAATTGGACCAGCACGAGGGGTCATTCGAAGTTGGTAAAATTTTAAAGAGTATTTACGTGGATAGTGCGCTGAAAAGGTCAGAAAATTTAGACGCAGAGCAGGCAAAGAAAGATAAGAAAACAGCGACAAAGACGGCGAAAACATCACGACCTGCGATTCCCGAGAAGAAGCTGACTTGGGCGGAATTCAAGGCTGCGCAGGCTGGCTCGGCGGCAGCACCGGATTCATAAATACGATATACCCGTTCAAGTATGTCGCAAAGGAAACCCACAGCATGTACGGAACGAGTAAATACGCCGCGAGGCGGCTCACAGGATAAAACGCGCGGATATTAAGGGCGATGAACGCGAGCATTCCTAGAATCACTACAAAACTCAGATCCGGGCGCTGGAATCGAAAGAAGATTTGAGACCACGAGAGATTTAGTACCCACGCCGCGCAATAATAGAAGAACCCGACGGAATGAACGCCCGCGCTAATGGTCGGCGTTGCGGAGAGAAAAACCACACCAGAGGCAATAATAAGGGCGTATAAAATCGTCCATGCGATGGGAAAGACCCAACTGGGTGGAGTGAGAGGGGATTGATTGAGAGTTTTGTACCATCGGGAATCTGTCGCGTCTGTGGAAATCGATGAAACATATGTATTCATTTATGTCTAATAATATATTGTATTGATATATTATTACAAAACATGCCAAGAAAAACACAACGTGGTAATCAAAAAAGGAGGAATACAACTCATAATAAAAGAAAAGGTCTAAAAAGAACACACAAATATAAAACCTTAAAGGGTGGATTAGGTGATAATGATAAAGATAATATCAATATAACTGATAGAATTATATTTCAAAGTGAATGTAAACAAATAGGAGGTGGCGGAGATCATTCTACACGACAAGAAAAAATAACAGATTTCAAAAAATATCTATTTGGGTCAGCGGAACATGCTGAGTTATGGGAAACAATATTACAATTGTGTTTTGATAAATCAATACCATTTTATATTTTAACAAGTGGTTCAAAAATTGGTATAATTAGAACACTTCAATTACTTGAACTCGACGATTTTGTTGCCGAGGTATTATGTAATAATCCGTCGGTCGATACAAACCCGATTAACATACGCGAACGCGACCGTGAATACTTTAAAAAAATGAATAAATATCAAATAATTGAAAGTATAATAAACAATCGATTATCTAAAGGTATTTTTGTCGATAATGATGAACGAAACAGAGAAAATTCCGAGCTATGTCCAAATATAGAATTTAAACATGCGAAAGGTATTCAGATCGACAGATTTAAACCTGAATATCAAACGCGTTTTTCTTCATTTGTAACAGAATTATCTAATGAATATAAAAGCCCAATATCAGGATTTTCTAGAACGTTCTACGATAAAACCCATTCAAACCTTGTTGATGAAGATATATTAAAACAGATAATACAGCAGATCGAACAAGACGCAGATATACGTTTTATGTTTGCCGATTTTGATGGAACGATGTCGCCATGGCGAGGTGCTTTACCATTTCATATTCAAAGATTTAATAATAGATTTTACTCACATTTTAATGTTGTTGAACATAGTTTATTATAATATCACATACTAAACACATTATAATGTGTAATATCGATATTCTCTTCGGAAATACCGAGTTCCTTGAAATATTCAACACTTTCGTTTATACGCGCCATAAAATTATGTGCGCTACCAACCGTGTTATAACTTGATTTCGTATCACTATCAAATTCAGCGTCCAACGATGAACAGTGGTCAAAGAATTCAAACCATAGTTCGCCGAGATCGAATGTGTTGTATTTCATAGCGGCATCGGCGTCATCGGCGTCGTCGTTGTCATCATCGTCCATAATAAAACGTTGATATGCTGCGTATTCAACCTGATCAACATACTCTTTCTTTCTACGAAGGCATGTTATGTTCTCGTCTTTTCTCAACTCTGAAATTGTAGCAAGTTTCGTTTTGAATTCATCTTCACTCTTGGTTCGCATAAGCACATCTAAGATACCTTTATCAAAGCAGTCGGACTGCTCGTCATAATCAACGGGTTTATCGCGAATACCATAAATAAAAACACTATGCTTCTCGAATAATTTCTGGATCGTGGTGATTGTATTGAACTCCAACGGAATACCCGCACTAACACCGAGTCGAATAAATACGGAAATGGACATCTTTAATGAATATATGAGAGATATGTTTAAGCACGGATACAAGATAATTTGAATGTGTATGTTGTAAATGATATCGTGATCAGCATTTGTTCGTTCATTTGTATTATTGAAAAAGAGTTTAAATGTATATATCATAGTTACTAAAAGATGCAACAGCAAATTCAATCAAATGAAAATACACAACAAATGAATACTGATATGGAAAACAACAACAATTCAGATCTGGATATAAGTACATTTTTTGATTTTGTTTTACAAAAAGATCAGATTGGAAATGATATATACTATATTCGAAAATCGTTGGATGAAATGATGAAAATCGCATACAATGATGACACATGCGCTGGTTTTAATACACTCGGTTTTTTTAAAAATAAGATAGAACATGACGACTTAACGACATCGTCATATTTTTCGTCGAATGATGGAATATACATTAAACGACCATTCAATAAAGATACAAAACATGCTAACAGTTTTAAATGGATTTTCGAAAAACACACTATCGAAAAAATATATGAACAAGATACAAACATTATGAACGATGTTTTTATTGAGACTGGCGCATTCATCGGAGGAGGAATTGAATGTGCCATAAGACTAGGATTCAAGGAGATTCATAGTATTGAATTATCAGAAAAGTATTACAATATGTGCCGTGAAAAATTTAAAGACTTTCCTAACGTTCATCTTCATCATGGTGATTCTGGTGTGTTACTTGCGAAAATATTGGATAAAATAGATTGTGGAGTAACGTTTTGGTTAGATGGTCATTATTCTAGTTTAGATACAGCCTGTGCGAATGATTATGTTACCCCAATACAATTCGAGTTGGCTGCTATAAAAAAACACAACAATAAGGACAACGTTATATTAATTGATGACATGAGCGATTTTACAACTGAAAGTATAATATGGAATCTTGATAATAATAAAAAATGTGGATACATCACAAAAAATGATTTGGAATTTAGATTGGGTGAAATATTTGAAAAATATCGATTATATTATTATGGTCCTGCGTGTGTGTGTTATAATCAAAGTAAAAATTAATCTACGTCACATACAGATAAATGAAATGTCAAACAAATAATTACATCCGGTTATATTCTTTACGAAAGTTATGTTATTGTTTGTTTACGATGTCATGTTTTACAATAAAAAAGTATAAAATTGAATGTGTATGTTGTATATCACTTACAATATACACAACTGTCATGCCCCCCAAGTTTAAAATCAAACCTTCTCCCGCCGCCGTCGCTACTCGCCCCGCCTCTGCTTCTGCGGCTCGCCCCCGCGGCACAGGTCGTTCGCTCGTAATCGTGGAATCCCCCGCAAAGTGCCAGAAAATCGAGAGTTACCTCGGCAAGGATAAATACATGTGTCTCGCAAGTTTCGGGCATATCCGAGAGATTGCCGACGGTTTAAAATCCATCGATGTTGATCGTGATTTCGCCATAAAGTTCGCAGTTATGTCGTCCAAGCAGGCGCAAGTCGCGAAACTCCGCGCAGCCATCGCCGACGCCGCCGAGGTCATTCTCGCCACCGACGACGACCGTGAAGGCGAAGCTATCGCGTGGCACCTCTGCCAAGTATTTCATCTCTCAGTAGAAACGACCAAACGCATCGTATTCCATGAAATCACAGAACCGGCTCTCCGCGCCGCCGTCGCAGCACCCCGCACCATCGATATGTCACTTGTCCTCGCACAGCAGGCACGTCAAGTCCTTGATCTCGTGGTCGGGTATAAAATATCTCCTGTTTTATGGACGTATGTCGCACATACAAATCTCTCGGCAGGTCGTTGTCAGACTCCTGCGTTACGTCTCATCTACGAGAATTACAAAGAAATTGAAGCATCTACGGCGACCATGGTTTATACCGTCTCTGGAATATTCACTAAACTCAATCTTACTTTCCAGTTGTCGAGAGAAATCGAATCTATCGGAAATTCTTCTGCGGAATCTCTCGAACTCTTCATTCGTGAAACAGCAGCGGCGCCTGACTCCGGGTTCCGTGCGACTGTCGGCGCACCAAAGAAGGCAACCAAGGCACCACCATTCCCCTATTCCACGAGCACGCTCCAACAGGCGGCAAGTAATGAACTCCATCTCTCACCGAAAGATACCATGTCTGTGGCACAGAAATTATATGAGCAAGGATATATTACGTATATGAGAACCGATAGTAAGGTGTATTCTGCGGATTTCATCGCAAAGGCACAGAGTTATATTCTGAAACGGTTTGGCGGTGAAGGCATTTCGACAGATGATCTTCTTCTCGGAAATCTCTCGGCGACAAAAGGCTCAAAGGTCGCCGTCGATGCCGCTACCGCAGCCGCACATGAAGCTATACGTCCCACCGATATCTCTCGAACATTACTTCCTCAATCTTGTCATCCGAGAGAACATCGTCTCTATTCTATGATTCATCGAAATACAACCGAGAGCTTAATGGCGCCAGCCATATGTCAAACCATCACGATGGCAATCACGTCGCCTGTCGCTGTCGCAGGACAGTCATGTGAATATAGATACACCGCCGAACAAGTGATTACACCTGGTTGGAAACTCGTAGTGGGTGGGTATGACAAAGAGGCGAAAGAATATGCGTATTTTGCGTCATTTGCTAGCACCGCCGCATCCACCGCACACACGATGCCATTCAAGCGTATTATGACCAAATGTTCTCTCCGAAATTCGAAATCGCATTATACCGAGTCAGGCCTTGTCCAGTTGCTCGAGAAAATGGGAATCGGTCGCCCTTCTACATTTTCAAGTCTAGTGGATAAAATCCAAGAACGTGGATATGTGAAACTCCAAGATGTGCGTGGTAAATCTCTCGAATGTCGTGAATTCATACTCGCAGAAGACAAAAAGATAGAATCAAAAACGGAAGTTCGAGAGATTGGTGGAGAGTCGCGGAAACTTGTCATTCAACCTCTCGGAATCATCGTAATTGAATTCCTCCTCACACATTTCGCCCCATTATTCGAGTACGATTTCACGAAAGATATGGAGAATCAGCTGGATGAAATCGCAACCGGTGGAATGATATGGCATGAACTCTGTTATAAATGCTGGTTTGATGTAACGACGCAATTACAAGAACTGAAAGAACGCGGTGTTATCAAAGAAGAGATCCAAATCGACGACCGACATTCGTATATCATGGGGAAAAATGGGCCTGTCATCAGGTGTCGCGTGACAGATGATGTCGCAGACGCGGAGAGTAACCATGGCGACGACAACACTGACGACACTGAGGCCGACGCCGATGCCGAAGCCCCTAAATCCGCGGAAAAGAAACCGAAATACATATTTAAAAGTGTTAGACCAGACCTAGAATACTCCAAGATCCAGCGTGGTGAGTATTCTCTCGCATATATGCTTGGCGAATCTGAGCTGAACGACGGCGGAGCCGGAATTAAAACCGGAGCAATCGCCGCGGCTGCGCCTACCCCCGTCTCGATCGCCGGAGGCGGACGTATGATGGGACAATATCAAGGACAAAATGTCGTCATCAAGAGCGGAAAGTATGGAGCGTATATTGTCTGGGGGGCTACAAATCTCTCGTTGAAGCCGTTGCTGGGCGGTGGTGGTGGTCGTGGGCGCGGAGGCGGAGGCGGAGGCGGCAAATCCGAATTTGACCTCTCATTACAAGACGTGATTACGTTTATCGAAAAGTCTTCCGGAGGTGCTGCTGTGGGGTTGGATACTGAAACTGACGGCGTCACCGCCGCAAGCACCGCCACGACCGCGCCTTACCAAGGACAAATCATGCGCACCATCGATGAAAATACAACAATACGATATGGAAGATATGGTCCGTATATCTTTCATAAAACGGCGAAAATGTCGAAACCTGCGTTCGTCGCACTAAAAGGGTTTCCAGAGAAACACGGGAATTATATGACGTGCGATGCGTCAGTAATACATGAATGGATCGCGGCAGATGCGGCTGCGCCTGCTAAACCGAAACCGAAGTTTGGGTTCTTCAAGAAGAAGAATTGATTGTGATTACTTACGGCGCGTGGCGCGGGCCTTGCGAGCCTTGGATGAACGACGGCGACGGGTGGTGGGCGCTTTTTTGGAACGACGGCGACCACCCAGATTCACCGTTGTGTCTCCTGATAATACATATTCTTTTTTTTCATTGTTGAATTCCGGTAATACTTCAAGATTATATTTATTCAACGGATTCTCAGTATCTACAACGTATACACCCATCTTTTTAGGGTCAGTGTGACTTTTCATATGTATATGATATGAATTCATGTCTCCATTTGGTGCTTTTTTTGTAATGATCAAAAACGGCGGTGTAGACGATTTACTCATTTTTTATTTATAAATACTATATAGATTTTTTTTACTAGTAGATACCACTACAAAAAATAATCCCAAACGCGTTGTATCCCCTCTTCCAGCCCGACAGCACATGTAAATCCAAACAATTCTTGTGCTTTCATAACCACCGGTCGGCGACACATCGGATCGTCTTGTGTTCTCGGAAGATATTTCACCGCGAACGCGCCCCCGCCGCCCTCCGGCTGCCTCAACGCGCGCCTAAATACATCAACCAATTGGTTCATAGTAAATTCGCATCCTGGGTTGCCGATATTCACCGGTCCTACATCGCCGACACTAGTCTCCGCCGCGCCCATAAACGCAACCAACGCACGCACCGTATCATCCACAAAGCAAAATGAACGCGTCTGCGTCCCATCCCCGTAAATTGTTATCGGCGCACCACGCTTAATCTGCCGAATAAAATTGGTAATGACACGCCCGTCGTCCAAGTCCATCCGCGGACCATATGTATTGAATAATCGCGCGACTTTCAACTCTAAATCCGGAAACTTTTTCTGATATTCATAGATCAACGTCTCTGCTACCCGTTTTCCTTCATCATAACAAGACCGCTCCCCCACCGTATTTACATTTCCATAATAAGACTCTGGTTGAGGATGAACAAGCGGATCGCCATAAACCTCGCTCGTGGAAGTAAAGAGCATCTTACAATTGTATAATACACAGTAATCAAGCACACGTTGCGTCCCGTTGATGGAAGTTAGGAGTGTCTTCATCGAATATTTTTTGTATTTTTCAGGCGATGCGATTGACGCGAGATGATAGATTTCATCTACATGTTCACCGAATAATGCTGGACATACTGGATTTGTAATATCCCATTCGATAAACTTGAAACGCTGACTGGTTATTATCTCTTTCAAATTATCGATATTTCCCGTAATAAGATTATCGACACAAATGATATAATTTTCATCGCAAATATTATGAAGATAAATACACAAATTCGACCCAATAAATCCGGCGCCGCCTGTTACAACAATCGTTTTCTTCATTCTTATCGTTATTTACATACACTATGTAATTATTATCTAAATAGTGTATAACCGATATACTCAACAATACCGCCACATAATGGAAAATATCGCAGGACCTAATGATCTTGTTCCATCATTCAAAATATTCTCGATGTTAATCATCATTACGATTGTCGTGAAAATGATTTTTCAGTATAGTTATAATGAAAATGCTGCTCCATCATTTAGCGATGTAAATAGTTTAACTGACGTATCACTTATTAAAGACGAAATCAAGAAAAAAGACTCATCTAATCTGAAAAAAGAAATTACGGTATATTTCAAGTCATATATTTTCTACTATCTCACACTTCTATGGACCGCTTGCCTCATGATTACTATCGTAAGTATCACGATAAATAAATATAACCCAGATAAACCTGGTTGTATGATGCGGATGAGTTTGCTGAATGTAGTTCCAATCACATTATTTATGGGTCTACTTGGATGGATTATTTACCAAAACACCGTGTATTATAAAAAAATAAATTCTGGTTATGTGGCCGAGACGTATGTTACTTTTGATATTGCGGTGAATATCTTACTACTGATTCAGGCGGGTATCATGTATGCATATATCAATCAACAGATGCTTTGCTCATCCGAGATGGGACAATATAGTGAGGCGATGTCGAAATATGGTCCTTATATTGCTGGATTTATCGCACTTCTCGCAGGAGGGTGTATGGCGCTTAACGAGATCATATTGCGTTTCTTTACAACGGACGGTTAATACCAGTCTCACCGCCACACCACACCACCACACCACCACACCACCACCACACCACCACACCACACAAATCAGCACCGCATATCGCCTATTATATACTCAATAAATCTATCCACCATGTTGCCCGCCTCTCGCCCTGCGTCGTTTGGGGGCGCAACCCCACTAGATGAACTTGAATGTCAAACCGCACCCACGTTCATTATCCCAAACACCTGATATTTTGATAATAAAGTGCTGGAATTGTGGTTTGTCGTATTGACGCATCTCATTTTTCCATACACTAATGATACCTGATTGAAGTTGTTGATATATATCTTTTATTTTATTTTGATGTTCATCAGCACCATCAAAGGAACGTTCTAATCGCAACCATTTTTCAAGAATACCTACCTCAATATGATTAAAAATCTCGATCATTTTAGAATTATGGTCGTGATCTGGATCAAAATATAAATTGTAAATATTGCTATTGAAATTTTGTTCAGTTTGTTTCACGTATAACTCAAATTGAATATATATTCCATTCATAATGAAATCATTTGTTGAATATGTAATACGATTAAAACTGCTATTTGCGATATGTGTATTCGGTTTCTTTTCAGTAAAATACACCTGAGACAACCGGTATTCTGTTGGCGTAATGACTACGTTCATTTGGTGAGCGCCCTGTTATATTCAACATAATGATCGGTTTAAGCAAAATTTTGTGTCATCTATATTTATATTATAGGACGACAACGACCACGACAACGACGAGAATGACAACAAATGGAAAGTATCGAATTACGAACTATACACGTAAAATGGCGAATAAGATCGGTGTTATTGTAAAACCATCCACAAACCCAGAAAAAAAAATAGATGTATTCCGAAAATCACGGAAAATTGCGAGTGTTGGAGCAGCAGGCATGAATGATTTCCCAACATATATTCGAACACGTGGACTTGCTTATGCGAAAACCCGGAGACGATTATACAAAATGCGGCATGAGCGTGATCGACACATCAAATGGAGTAATGGTTGGTTGGCTGATAAGTTATTATGGTAACGAAGCACACTCACGTTGGTCTGTATGCGTATGCGCGTATTTCTTGATTTATGATTAAATCAGTATAAATCAAGAACACAAATACATATAATAACATACCTGTCATGCGTTTTTTTGAATCACACTTTATTGATTACGTTCATAAAGTAGATGAATATTCGTTACATCCGGTTATAAAAAAAACATTCGCAACATTTCCACGAAATATTGAGTCCCTTCCGAACATAATTATACACGGGCCAAGCGGTATCGGTAAATACAGTCATTCACTATATCTAATATCGCGTTATAGTACTTCCAACTTAAAATATGAAAAGCGAATCGCGGTGGCTTATAATAAAGATACGTTTTTTATGAAAATAAGCGACTGTCATTTTGAAATCGATATGTCTCTTCTTGGCTGTAACTCCAAACATTTATGGAATGAAATATATAATCAAATTCTAGATATTGTAAGCGCTAGACCGCAAACTGCCGCCTTCGTGATGTGTAAGAATTTTCATAAGATACATAGTGAATTACTCGAAACATTTTATAGTTATATGTTGTCAAACGACCATGTGTCTCTACGCTTTATTATTATTACGGATCATGTTAGTTTTATTCCAGATAATATACTTCATCGATGTAAGCGAATTCCATTCAAACGACCTAGTGTTGTCGCCTATAATAAATGCTTAAAGTCGGTATCGTCCGCGTCCACAACCGAGTCATCGTCACCGCTCACGTCGCTTATGGATATCGTGAAGCCAGAACCTGTTCGTCTCAATAGTAAGTATCCATTAGATACAATCACAAACATCAAAGCGCTAAAATCGAACGTCACAGAATTAAAAGACCCGCACGAAAATGTATGTAATCATATTATCGAAATTATCAAGTCACCCAACACCGAATTAAAATACGATGAATTGAGAGAATGTTTGTATGATATTCTTACGTATGATATTAATATTCAAGAATGTGTTTGGTATATACTACGTAAGCTAATTACTGATGGATTGTTATTACCGAATATGATGAATGACATTATGTTACAGACCTATGTATTTTTACAGTATTTTAATAATAATTACCGCCCGATATATCATTTAGAGAATTTCGTCTTATTATTAGTATGTAAGATACACGGCTACACACATAATTTACCAGATGCCTAGTTCGTATCCATACCCATACCCAGAAGAAATACGACGATCGCTTCATATATTAGGCTATCGTGAAAATATAGCCCCGTCGTCATTAAAGGAGTTGAATAAACGATATCATATGCTTGCGCTAATTCATCACCCGGATAAGTGCGTTCAACACGCAGATGTATGTCACCAAGATAACGACCCTACTCCTGGCCACGAGTCAACACACGCGACAGAAGCAACAGAAAAATTCAAGGATATCAATCAAGCCCATAAATGTCTGCTTGAATATTTTTATTCATCATCCGGAGTTCATCAACATCAAACAGATAACGCATATAATAGCATATTTCAACTATTTATTCAAACGATAGTTTCAAAGCATGATACAAGTGCGGCTGCGATTCAAATGATGATTCATCATATTATAACCAAAGGAATACAATCAGCAATAAGTGTATTTAGTAGTATGGACAAACAAACAACACTCATGATCTATGACATTCTCTCGAAGAATCAGGACTTATTCGGAATCTCTCGTGATACGATGGTTGAACTTACAAAAATCATGGAAGAAAAGACAAGTGCCGACATCGTAATTCGTTTAAATCCATCATTATTGGACATGTTACTCGATCGGGTATATATTCTTCATGAAAGTGGGCATACCTATTATATTCCTTTATGGCATAGTGAGCTTCATTTCAAAATTGGTTCTACACAAAAAGATCGCCAACACATTTATTCAACCGGTGTTTCTCCTGACGTTGAAGGTGAACTTATTGTTTTATGTGATCCAGAACTCCCCGACAACGTCACGATAGACGACCATAATCATATTTACATATCTCTCGACGTCAGTATAAATGAATTATTTCGAGCACAGGTATTACCCGTTATCATCAACGAAGAAACGAAAGCCAACAACATCCTCTATTATTTACATGCGGCGGATGTTACATTACGAACCGATATCGCACAAAGAGTGTTACTTCATGGTTGTGGTGGTATCGCGTTGATATGTAATAACACATCTCATACAAATGATATGTATAAAGTGGATAAACGGGCGAATGTATATGCGAATATACGTCTGATCGAGTAATAAAATTGATATGTATTATTAGTATGTATATATAGTAAGTGATTTCAAGTTATGCCTGCTTCAACACCCATACCCACCACCACACCCACGACACCATGTTTCTCTGAGTTATCTATTCAACTCACAGAAAAATTATCAAAAGATGAAAAAAAGAACGGAGGTATATTCTTTACACCCCCATCATGCGTTAAAGGTATCATCGAGCTTTTACGCAAAAGTGTATCAAAAAGGATACAACATATACTAGAACCATCATGTGGATCAGGTGAATTTATAACTGCGTTGGCTTCTGAATATCCCGATGCCAACATTACAGGAATCGAGTTTCATCCTTTGATTTATGAATCAGTGGCGAAGAAATTCGCAGGTTGGTCAAATATTACAATTCAACATGCGGATTTTCTATCAGATGCCGCTTCTACGACCGCACCGCATCCGGACCTGATTATCGGCAATCCTCCTTATTTCGTGATGAAAAAAGACGCGGTTCCAAAGGCATATTATCCGTATTTTGACGGCAGACCGAATATTTTCGCATTATTTATCATTAAGTCTGCCGAATTGTTACAGGAAGGCGGAATATTATGTTTTGTGTTACCATCGAGCTTTATGAATTCATCATATTATGACAAAACACGAAAATATCTTGTCAGCCATTTCACAATTCTTCATGTCGTGCGTTGCGAATCCTTGTGTGAGAATGTAAAATACATCGACACAGCGCAAGATACCATCGTTCTTGTTGTTCAAAAGAAGGGTTTCGGTGGAGACGACGTCGTTAGTAGCAATAATGGTTGTGTTTTTGAAAAGCACAATATGACCATATTTACAGACAACGTTCCTCGGTTGGTTCGTTTATATTCCGGATCAAAATCACTCGCAGAACTTCATTTCAGCGTTCATGTGGGAACTGTTGTATGGAACCAATGTAAGACAATATTAACAGATGACGCATCGAAAACCCGACTCATATATAGTTCAAATATCGAAGACGCTAGGTTTGTTCATAAAACATACAAGAATCCCGAAAAAAAAGCTTTTATCGACAAGCCCGGAATTCAAGTGCCGATGCTTGTTTTGAATCGGGGATATGGTGTTGGAGAGTATCAATTTGATTATTGTTTGATTACACCGGAAATTGTAGGTAGTGGTTCTTATTTGGTTGAAAATCACTTAATATGTATTACTGCTGCTGCGGCGAATACTACAACAACTAGTGACGGGTTTCATAGAGTGATGCGGTCGTTCCGTGATCCACGCACCAGAGAATTTATTGAGTGTTACTTCGGAAATAGTGCTATCAATACAACAGAACTGAATCATATGCTTCCTATTTACTAATTATGATATTTGAAACGCAGGAAACGCAATTCCGTTGCCATTTTTCCAACGAAGAAGAATATTGATTTTTTTCCCGGTTTCGCTGACACATTCATATCGCGATTTGTTAGGATTTTTCACACATCCAACAATAGTATAATGCGCAGGATCAACCGTTTGGAGTGTAATGGTTGCCCCCGTAATTCCCGTGTTATCCATGGTCGCAGGCTGAAACAGCATATACACCTTCCCATCTTGGCTATCTCGAAGATATTCAGAGAGCTTCACAATATTCAACTCATTTTCTGTGATGAATTTCGTAATACTTTCTTTTGACATCGAGTTACACAAGTTGTAAAACGCGATGTCATCGGACGCGTTTGTAAATTGACTGCTTCGTGAGCATCCCGCATAATATTTGTCTTGAAGGTGCTTGACGCATGATGGTGCGTTATTATGAATTTGTTTCAACCACTCTTCTCGGGGTGGTGGTGCGCCGGCAATTTTCGTCATGTAATTGTCATAGAAGTATCCTTCATAAGATGATGACAAATACTGGCTTGGTTTCATCGGTGAAACAAACTGCGGTGTATCGCTTATTTTCGATGCGTTGA
>Ga0255211_1000195_pt1 | contig 22666 bp, 18 predicted proteins | sample Miss_Yuk_RepB_8d_FD_183036 | JGI IMG/M metagenome (GOLD analysis project Ga0255211, IMG submission 183036) | Freshwater microbial communities from Mississippi River, Louisiana, United States - Miss_Yuk_RepB_8d | ecosystem: Environmental > Aquatic > Freshwater > River | place: USA: Louisiana...
TTCAATTAAAGGAGGGGGTAAGGGGGAACCAGATGCGCTTTGCGCATCTTTTTGGTTCCCCCCTAAGCGATATGAACAAGATCGTCGTAAACACAGTAGTCGAGGGGGACACCATTGAAATCGCCATTTGTGGTGTCATAAGTGAAATCGATGACATAGTTATCGGGCTTTTCTTCGGGATAGTATTGATAGTAAAGTTTGTCATAGATATCGAAAGTAAGGAAACCATCACCACCATAGCGATAGATTTCGACAATAAATGACACAGGTTGTCCTTGTTCGACCCATTCCGAATAGATACGAATCTCGCAGTTATAATCAGAATCTGATGGATGTCCTGAGACGAAGAATGTAGAGATAGAATCGGGATAAGAATAGGTAATATTCATTTCGTCAAGAGTGTTCTTGATGTTGCATGCGAGATTGTCATAGTCAGTATTGATAGAGAAGTGAATAGGACTTAGACGGAAGGGGGCAGTAGGAATGCGACGGTGGACAATAAGGTTCTTGAAATCCTTGTTCGAGAAGTCGAAAGCAGTAGCAGTAGCAGTAGCAGTAGTAGCAGTGTTCATTCTTATAAGAGCGTAAGAATAACTTAGTTAGGTGTTCGTTGATGTCGTGTTGTGTATTGAATACTTTCAAATAAAAAACGCAAAAAAGGATTTCAATTTTTAAGGGGAACCCATGGTTCCCCCTTACCCCCTCCTTAATTAAAAAAATATTATAAAAGCCTAGTTACTCCTTACTTTCCGAGATGTTAGCATTAATAAGAGTTCCACCGCGCCTTTCGGAATCCACCGATAAGAGTTGACCAGCGAAGCGCGGACAACTCGGAAGAACTGGTGCGGTCTTTATTGGTGGATTCCTTATTGGTCAACTCTTAAAGGCGCACATCAGGATAATCCCTCCTCTCGAATAGCGACCGGACACGTACGTAATTCATTCACATATCGACACTGAAATTGTTCGCTTGTTTTCATAAGAACTGTCTCCGGCAATACAAAAGGAATATGATAAATAGTAGTTCGTTGAGAGATTAAAAATCCTATACAAACATCGTCGTGCCATTGGTTTCCTAATTCTTCATTGGCCTTGTAATTTAAATTCGGTGCGTCTGAACCCAATATACCTCTTGTCCAAAATACGTGTTCGTTTTCCAATAAATAATCGCAAATTTCTCTCGACAATAACATTCCAGAACCAGATGGAAACTTAAAAATTTTCCATGCATCCGATATGCTTCCAGCACAATCGATTTTCTCTCGACGTGCTTTCTCGATAAATAAAGAAAACTCGGGTTCAAATAAATAAGTGGAGAGATTAGTTCGGTAAATATAATCAATTGTTGTGTCGGTTTCTAAAAAATAGCGAATTGCTTTCATTGTTTTCTTAAGAATAAATGGAATTGTTGATTCTTTACCTCTCACAGTAATTGTTGAAGAATCTGGAGAGATGATTAATTCTTTGTTTTCAGGAATTTCAGTCGATGCTTCTAAAAAATAATAATGAATTGTTGGATATTTTGTTTTTCTTTCTTCGATTTCCTTTTCCCACTTAGAACGATAGAGAGAATATTCTGGTTTATTTGTTGATGAAATAATAAGTACAATTGTTGTCATAGATAGTTAATACAAAAATTGAAATTGATTTTGAACTAATATTTAGAAACGTATATAAAATTCTAATCGTATTATAATAGTCGCTAAAAATGAGTGATTCTGAATTCAGTAGCAGTGATGAAAGTTCTGTGGAATCAACCAAGAAAATCGCAAATAAAAAGAAAATTTTAGATGTTGTATCTGATGACGATAATGATGGATTTTCCGATGATGACATGTCAATTGATTCGGATATGGATGAAACCGCTATTAAAAAAGCAATTTATGGTGATAAAGATGATGAATCGGATGACGGTCGCGAATTTGATTATTTGGGTGCTCAACAAGATTCTGATATAGATGAATCGGATTCTGATGATGATGATTACAATTTTAGTGATAATTATCTACAAAAATTCGAAGATGGACTACAACAAAATATGATTGCGAAATACCATCCAGAAATGGTCAGTCATAATTATCACGAAATCGAAGCATTATGTCGTATTGTGAGAGATGGAAATGGGAATATTGTGGATCCTTTACATCGTACTGTCCCATTTATTACAAGATATGAATATGCTCGTGTTATTGGTGAGCGTGCGATGCAAATTAATGCGGGGGCGAAACCATTAGTCGAAGTGGGTGAACATGTTGTTGATGGTTATGTGATTGCTGTTAAGGAATTTGAACAGAAAAAGATACCATTTATATTGAAGAGACCATTGCCAAATGGTGGATGCGAATATTGGCGTGTGACCGACCTCTAGAAGGAACCGAAGGTTCCTTCTTCAAGTGCGCCAAAGGCGCACAGCCGGAATTAACACCGCGCAAGCTGGTGTTAATTCCTTACAACCTCCTTAAGAATTACCCCACTACGTGGGGTAAGGAATAACTAGGCTTTTACCAAGGCATCTTTAGGCCAGACGCAGTATGCGGATGGCCGCCAAAAGCCTTGACAAAAACCTTTGAAAAAATCTCTACAACGAAAATAAAAAAGTTGATAATGAAAATAAAAAAGTTAACATCGTATATTAATTTTTTTACAATTGTTTTCTGTTCTTATCCAATGTTTTTATCGAGGTTTTAATAAAGGCTTTTGGCGGCCATCCGCATACTGTGTCTGGCCTGAAGATGCCTTGGTAAAAGCCTAGTTATTCCTTACCTTCTAAGATGTTAGCACCAGCTTGCGCGGTGCTAACATCGGCTCGCGCCCTACGGGCGCTTGGAACGAAGTGAGGAAGGTAATTCTTAAGGAGGTGGTAAGGAGGAACCTCTGGTTCCTCCTAAAATTGAACAGAAGTCGTTTTCATATAAACAGAATACATATCATACGATAATGCAAGAATTAAACCGTGACGACGCCTCCGCTATTTTGAAACGTTTCCCCTCTCATAAAATCGAACTTTGTTATGAAACTGAATTACATAACAAAGTAAATTTGGATACTTATGATATTTGTTTGGCAATTCCTCTCGCGAAAAAATATTTCATATGGTTTTCTTGGTTATCAGGTGGCAGTTCAACTTATTTATTCTTTATGGAAATCGGGAAAGACAAGAAAATATATCGGATTCAACGTTCTTTAAAACCATTTTCTTGGTTAGACCGTGGAACCATATTCTACGGTTCCTTCGTAGAGGACAGTAAAGAATATATTATTGAAGATATAATCCAATATCAAGGACAACTTGTGGGAGGTGAATATACCTATGGACAGAAATTGGATATTTTGAGAGAATTTCTCTCTGAACATTTCGAAGAGATAGAAACCGGATTTCCAGCGTTTTCAATGCGAATGCCAGTATTTAAAAAGATATTGACATCGGCGGATATACATTATACAAAAATGTGTGAATATGTGGATACGAATTTTATAGAGTGTGTGAATTATCGAATTCATCATATTGCTTTAAGGTCTTGTACAGAGAAGAAACCGTGTTTAAATTATGTGTATCAGAAGAAACCTATTGATTTGGAATCGATTAAGGAAAATGAGGATAATTGGATAAAAGCATTATTGATGAAAGTTGAGACACGTTATCATATTCATTCTTATCAGTTTCATTATGAGAAAGAAGTGTATCGTGGGAGAGCCTGTTTTATAGTAAAACCTGAGATTCAAGCTGATGTTTATGTATTGTTTTTGAGACAAACCAATAGGAATAATAATCAATCTGTAACATTCTTGCCTGTAGATATTGCGTATATTCCGGATAGGAAAACAAGTCGAATGATGAATGGATTATTTCGTAAGATTCGAGAGAATCAACATTTAGATTATGGAGAAGAAAGTGAAGATGAAGAGGATTTTAACAATATATCGGTGGATAAATATGTGAATATGGATACAGTGTATACGATGGAGTGTCGGTTTCATTTTAAATTTAAGAAATGGGTGCCGGTCAAGGTGGTGCCATCGCATTGGAAAACACCTCGTTTGTCGGACCTCTAAGGGGAACCTATAATTTTTCACCGCGCTAGCTGGTGAAAAATAAGCCCTTTAACCCCTCCTCTCGTTTGGCGACCGCAGGGAGCCAATATAAACAGGCAATATAAAAAATCCATAAACAATATTTTTTACTAATATTAATTTACATAACTGTCGGTAGTAATAAGTCACTTATATTGCCTGTTTATATTGGCTCCCTGCGGTCGCCAAACGAGAGGAGGGATTATAAGGGAACCTAGGTTCCCTTAAGCGCATCTATTCCTCCGAAGGAGGAGGGGTGATAGGGGACAATGCGCACCGATAAAGATTCCGCCGTGTTAACTGGCGGAATCTGAAAGGCTGGTGCGCATATAATCCTTAGGTTCCCCTTATATGGCTTGTCCGAAAGAAGCATTAAGCAGTGTTTTTACGGAAGAAGATTATAATAGTAATGATGGAATGTTAACTACTGTATGGGGTCCAAGTATGTGGCATTATCTCCATACAATGAGTTTTAATTATCCTGTAAATCCGACAGAAGAGAATAAGCGTCAGTATATGGATTTTGTACTTAGTTTAAGGAATGTATTGCCTTGTGGAAAATGTAGAAAAAATCTCTCGACCAATTTGAAAAAATTACCATTATTAATGCGTCATATGGCGTCAAGAGAGACATTTTCAAAATATATTTATAACCTCCATGAATTTGTGAACACAATGCTGAAAAAGAAATCAGGATTGACATATGAAGAAGTGCGTAATACCTATGAGAATTTCCGCGCAAGATGTACAAAGAAAGCCGGAAACAAACGAATAAAAACAAGGAAATCGAAGAAAGAATCAGGTTGTGTAAAACCATTATATGGAAAGAAAGCGAAATGTATTATCCAGATTGTGCCAGATGATAAGAAATCTCCGAGTTTCAAAGTGGATAAACAATGTATAAAAAAATTAATGCCAATGGATAAATAATGTTTGGTTGTTCGAGAGATAGAAATTATACTGCGGTTTCTCTCAAATGTGATTCGTTTTGGTTTTGAAAATCATAATCAAATTGATATGATAATTCAGGATGTTTACGAATAATTTCAAACAAATCAAAACGTTCATCTGTAATGCCTTGGAGCCTTCGTATATTTTCATCTAAAAGTTTCCTTTCGATTTCATCATTTTTCGCAAGTAATATTTGTGCTCGATTCAACTTTTCATATAATAATAATTGCAGTTCATTACATTCTTTCACAGTCGATTTAAGTTCATCATATGAAGCAATATAATTAAGACATTGATTTTGGGTTTTCTCATAGTTTTCGATACGTTTTTCATATACTTTCCACATACTCATAGTACGATTTTTCCATTCCCTTATAGTATCTTTGTTTACTTTCATAAACATTTCATTACTAAAATCAGTATCGTCGCTGTCTATATTTTCATTATTATCGTTATTTTCTATTATTTTAGGTGGTTTAACTTCTTTTCTATCCATAAAAGTACTATATAATGCATTTCTAAATCTTTATATAGAAAATACTCACATTTAAGTGGGATAAAAATATCTGTAAAAACAAAAAACTCTTATAGAAATTTTCATTTTTGACATTTATTTGTCAAACAACACATTTTGTTATGAACTTTCTATTTTAACAAAAATATCGAAAAACATTGTTTTTTTCATTTTTTCCTTGTATTTTCTATGTTTTTTTGATGTTTTTTCGACCTGATTAAAATTTTTTAATAAGTGATTAAAATAATTTAATAAGTGATTAAAAAATTTTAATCACTTGTTGTGATTTATTAAAAAAATTTAATCAAAATAGGGTGGTTATTAAAATTTTTTAATCGCACTCCCTCATATACTTATATTAGAGTTCAGGTTCAAACGACCGACTTTCTTGTTCTTTCGAATCCTTTTCAAATTCCATTTCGTGTTTTAGATTTCCATAATTCAATAATAAGATTTCATATCCTTTAAAGAAATCATCGATTTTATTCTTATAATCAATGATACTACTTGGTCTCCAAGTAAACATATACGATTTATGATATATTAAATTGTCAAATAATGTGTTTGGAGAGTAAAAATAAGCATTATTTGTATTTCCGATTATTAATTTCCTAAGTGCGATTTCAATCAAATCCTGATCACCACGATAATATTCTCTCAAAAGTTCCAAATAAGAATTATAATAATCAGACATAGTTTTCACCATATAATCATATTTCTCGCAACGTTTTAATTCCAACCAAGGATATTGATTCGATTCAAAATTAACCCAATGTTCATGAATTAAATTACGATATTCGACAAGATGAATAGTGACCTCTGTCCGAATGTCAGGGTCAAAGAAATGAAAATGTTCCGAAGCCGAAGAAGTGGGCGAATCCATAAAAATAATTATTATATTAGTTTTATGTTATTTTTACAGGGAAACTGGCGATGACTTTGTCGCCATTGGTACAACATTTACACTGGCAGAATGTTCGTTATAACTTCTACAAGCATATATAGACGTTTCTACATATTGTGGTTCGCACACATTTGACAAATATTTATTATATACATTCACAAAAATATCATTAATCATTGTCATTATTGAATATAAATAATTGGGATTAATATCAAATTCCGAGGTGACATTTACAACTTTATCCTGATAACAATAATAAATTCCGATTGTATTATATCTCTCTGTCTTAATAGAAACATTATTGAATTGATATGCCAAATTATCAACAATAATTTTATCATTATCAGGGGATGAACATATTTTATTGCCGTCATAATTTCCAGCACAAATAAACTCTTCAACTCTTTTAGATAACAGACAACCCTCATTTAGCGTTTGTCCTTTATCTACATAAAAACATAATTCACGGAAATGAAACGGAATTGTTATCTGGTTGTCGTCTTGAGTAACACCGTGGCATATAGCGAAAATTTTCGGATGTTTTGTAGTTGATGGGTCCAATAAATTATCGATAGCATATCTGCCTAACTTTTTGAAAAATTTTGCGGAGTTTTCACTTTTATATTTCATAAATTTCTCGACAAGACTCGATGAACAACTATTTTTAGTTTTTAAAACATCACATATTGCGTTTGCAACAAAGGTTTCATCTTGTGTTTTTAATACACCAATAATAGACATATATAATTCTGTGTTATCTTGTAATAAAATCATCTCAATAATTTGAGGTAAAAATAAAATTCTCAATACATCTTGTTTGTTGGATATCAACGTTAAAACCGCACTTATTACATAAGACGCATTGTATTGGATTCCTTTAATAACTAATAATTTACAAATGTCTAAAGGCGACCTTGACAACAACCGTGGAAAATTAAAACGATTAAAATAATTCTCAATAATGATTCTCGATATATTTTGTCCTTGATGATAATTCATCGAAAAAAAAGCACTAGACATTAACGATGGTATCGACATCGGGTCATCAGTTCGATAATGAAACAACGCATCTATATTTTCTTGTTCATCTGTTATATTCCATAATAGAGTACGTATAAGACCTTCTTGTTCTGCTATCATTACATATGCTTCTAATATTGAATAATCTTCTTCGTTATATAGTCGTTTCTTGTAAATGTTGCGTCTTTTATATGACATTTTATAGTTTCGAAAAATATCCTGTACCGCAACCGAACAACTATGTAAAAATGCCCATTCATTTATAGTATATGTATTCGGATATGAATTGTCAAACCGAAAATCTTTCAATAACGGGTTTTCTACACTGTCCAAAAAAGATTTAAACTCCTCAACTTGAATATTCTCTCCATTTTTTATTTTATCCGCATAAAACCTAAATGTTTTTTCCTCATCAGACATTCCACCATACAATGAACGACCATTTGATCTCCTATTTTTCAATGTTGTTTTTCGTTTTCTTTTCATATAATATATATTACACCACAATATATATTACTTTTCATAATTGTATAATCACGACAAAACCAATTAATAAGAAGGAGGCAATGCTGCCAAACATAATTTAATCTCTCCCAAACTTGCGACATCATATTTCACAATCAATGGCAGATTATTCCCCAAATACATCTCCAAATGACTACACAAAGGTGTACATTTAATAAAATTATTCAGACTTTTTAATGAGAATTCACCTTGGATAACAACCGACGGGTCTTGTTTGGCCAAGAATTCCATATGTCCTTTAGTTTCCGACCGTGTTGCTTTTGTTTTCGCAATATTCCCGACACAAGTAAAAATAATATCATCTCCAACAGATTTGATTTCCACTCTATCCGACAGTGAATATAAATCACGTACGATTTTCTGGAAATCCGCAGTTGGTAAATTAATAATTGTAGAATAATGAACATCCGGAATTTGTAAATCTTCCGAATCAGGTTCAATTAATTTCATTTTATGATTATATGTTTGATTTCTCTCGCGATTATCGAATTCCAATCCTAAATGAGAGACTATTCCTTGGTGATAATCTTCTTTATCGATATAAATAGAAAGCGTATCATCATTCGACATAGTAGAGATCAATTTGAATAAATAGACAGTATTCGTACAAATTACAATCTTATCGGGTACACATTCATAATGTTCGAATTTATTAGCGTGTAATGTAACACTAACAAGGATTGTATGGGTTTTATCGAAATTAATGATTTTCATACCTTCTGGTGTAAATGTAATTGTTGCGTCTAATAAAATATCTTTCAATGCTGTTGTCAGATTACGAATAGGCTGAATCTGGAGTGTTTTAATAGTTAACACATTATTATTTTCGTTCATATTTGTACAAAGGAATAATACAAATATGAATTGTTTTTTTATATCGATGTTGGACATATTTGGTAAATAGAGTGAATAATTATTTTCGATTTGTTTTTCGATTTGTTTTTCGATTTGTTTTTCGTCGTTTATATATTTTTCTGCCTCCTTGTATTTTTTTTTCTTGTTCTTCCAATTGTTTTTTCAATTGATTTCGTTCTTCTTCTAACCTTTGATATAATTCTTTTAGTCTCATAAACTCAATAATTTCCTTTCTATTTTTTATTCCTTGGTAACTATTTGATTCAGTATTATCTTCAAGTTCTTCATTATATTTGAGAACTTCTTCTGTAGTCATTAATCCTTCTTTTATTAATTCCTGTTCAGCTTTCGATAAAATATATTCATTTGGATAAAATTTTCTATCAAGACGAGCCTTGTGATGTTCTGTCGAAGTTATTGTATTTTCACGATTATATTCTTTTGCGCCAGGTGATATTGTTTTTTCAGAAGGCGCTTCGTCACTAATTCTAACTTTTCTTGTGCGTCTTGCTTCTTTTCTAGGAGAGTTTGGTGAGCCATTATCAGAACGGGTCCTTTTCATAGAACTACGCATCTAAACAATTATATATTAAGAATCGGAAAAATCTTCTCTTCAATACGTGTTCGAACTCTTTCCCCAATTATCCGCATTTGTTGTATTGTGAAATTTCCCATAATCATTTGTCCCTCTGTAATGACATCCATTTTCGTTGTTCTTACTTCTGATGGTGCTCTCACAAAATAAAAACGGTCATTAATACTTCCTCCCATTACTAAAAATGAATGACTAATATTTCCCTCTTCCACGAATTTCAAATCCATTCCACTCATTTTAAACGATGATGAAAACAAAATAACAGGCAATTTATACACATAACAATATACATAGATATCCATTACTGTTAAGAAATACGGATCGCTTATTATCGCTTCTTCCATTGTCATTGTCCCCTTTGACACACCTAATAATAATTGTGGTTTACCTTGGAAACGCATCATAATTCGTAGGATTTCCGGCATTTTATTTGCAACTTCTGAATATGCTTGTATTAATTGTTGTTTAATCTCTCCTATAGTATATATACGACGTCCTTTGTCCTGTAAAATATAGAGTAATGGACCAAATGAGGCTTCGACAGTTCCTTGAAATGTGATTTCTTTCACAGTTTTGTCGAACACATTTTTTTTCCAATAATTATCTTTATTTCCTAAGACATCTCCGATTTGTTTCTTATAATGATTTACATTATCCATGATTCCACCCTCTCCTTGAACTTCATATTTTTGTTGTTCTTCCAAAGTAATGTGTCCTGACAAGCGGGCAGATTGGACAGGATCAGGTTGGGCATTATGATAACCGACATTATGGACATATCCATAATTCTCAAAAGGTTCATCCAATTCGAAATATTGGGTATTAAAAAAACTCTCTGATAAGATAAGTTCATCCGGGTTCACTTTATAATAAACATTTCCCAAATTCATATATTGTTTTGGTTGCAACATATATTGTTGGATTCTCTTATATCTCGCCAATTCATCCGCCAATTTATAAAAATAAAGCATCTCATTATCTTTCCCGGTAATCAGATTCTTCTTCGGTAATACCATTTTACATCCTCTCTTATATAGGGCGTGTCGTGCCTCTCCGCAAATATACATCGCTTCCGACAGCAGATTAATTTGTTCGATTACATCATCATCCATCTCATTAAACACTATAATACCTGTCACCATCTTTTTCAAGATTCTAACAAGCATATCCAATTTCGCTCGATGTGTATAATTCTTCGATTTCAAAATGCCCAGGATTTTCTCTCGAACACCTTTATTTTCATACATACTGAATAACATCTTGAAATGACTACGGAAACCACTATAGAATTCGGTCTCTCCGTGAATACGACGAATTGTCGAGATTCTCTCTTCATCGCCCTTTTTCGCTGTTATTAATTCCTTATCCGTTAATAAATAATTATGATCATCAATCGCAACAAGATTATCCTCTCCTTCCACGTTTTGTTGGGGCGGGTCGATTTGTACAAACTGATTCGATGCTGTTAGAATCCCGACAATCATTCCATCTTCAATAATTTTCATCTTTGGTTGACAAGGAATATCAATTGCCAAATATATCTGATTTAATGCCTTACGGGTTTCAATATATGTGTTCCATTCGACATTATTAATAAAAACAGTGTCAATGTTTTTCAAGATTTGGGCTGGGAAACAAGGAATATAAATCGGTTTCGACCCGCTTTTTGCCGGGGGTTGGACACCCTGTTTTTGGACAAGGACAGCCACTGTTTTCCCCTGATAATTCACGACTTGTCCGACAACTGTGTATCCGATTTGTCCTACTCCCTGAATAATGGTTTCTATTTTCGGCGCGTGTTCGAATTCATAGACACGCGGTTGAGAGGAACCAGGAATACAATACTTATTGAATGTGTCATTCACCATTTTTAGGACGCGTTGAACATAGGGAAATTCGACTACATCCACCGAAAACACATTATGGATAATGCGATAATCTCTCACAGCAATCACTGGTTCATAGAATTCATATTGTTTCACTATCATTGCTGTCCTCTTTTTCAGGTCAAATAATGTCGAAGAATACGCGGTGGTTGGACAGATTAGGTCCACGTTTTGAGTGATATCATTTCCAGTGATTTCCATAATTAGAAGATTGATTCCTTGAGGGAAAAGTCGGGGATTGGGTCGGCTGAAGATATCCCATAAATGGACGTGATTTATTGTTGTTGTGGTATCTCTCAAATAAGCAATAAAATTCTCATAAGAGGCGACAATATCTACAAAAGTATCATAGGATTCATCATTCGTTTTCATTGTTTTGTAAATTTTACTATTGGAATGTGTTTCGAGGTCTAATTCGTCTTCAACAATTCGTTTTGGTTTGAAAGAGGTTATGAGAGAGCCATTATTCATTTCGGCGAAAGTATCCAAATCGACAGCGGATGCGATGTGTTTCTGGAAAGCACCGTCTTTCACAGAAAGTGGGCGGGAATTTGTAAGAGCCCCATAAAAATAGGCCATACAACCTAAAAACGAGAGATTCGCACTTTGTTCAACACCCATACGAAGTAGGACATTGGCATCATCGATAATTAATGCGCTACTTTGTTTTTGGATAACAGGTCGATAATCCATTTGTAAGAATAATTGGATAGGGACTTGTAAGAAACCGAGACGAGAGGTGGCGACAGGATATTTATCGACACCGACCACATATTTGGCAGAACTTGGGAGAGCAGTATCTCTCGCAGTTGTTTCGACTGGAGGTTTAACGGATGGTTTAACAACCGATTCTTCATCGATTTCGCTGTCGTCGTCATCGTCATCTTCACTATCCATCGATGGCTCTCGTTTTTGTTTTCTGTGTTGTGTTTTCTTTACTTTTTCGGGTTCTTGAGGACGGTCATCAGCGGGGTCTGCTGGATTCTTTTTACATTTTTTCAGTTTATCTTGAGAGAATTCTTTGGCAAAACAACAAGGAAGACAAGTATTTTTAATATATCCAGGGTGATGTGGTTTATATTGGCCATTTTTAATATGTTCTTTTTTACCACTATTGAATTCATATAAATTCTCATTATTCGCTCCACAAGCATTTGGATTGTTTTTCACTTCTTCTTCGGACATACTAGTGTTTGTTTTGAAACACCAATAACGGGGACAGACATACCAATGTTGTTTATTAGGGTCACTACCTTGACGAATTGCATAACTATAGGATTTATTACCATTTTGTTGATCTTGTTGGTCGATTTTCGCTTTTTCTTCATCGGTTAAAACAACTGGTAAGCGTTTATCAGTAGCAGGACAGGCTCTCGCATATGCTTTCATTTTTCCATCGATTTTTGTTTGAGAGAACAGGACAGGATCATATTTCTGTAGACGTTTTAAGAATTGATTGCCTTTTCCCATATCCGCGATATAGTCGTCGCCTTCGGCTCCTCCTTTGGACAGAGAATCAATGCCAACTAAGTCCTCACTGTCAATTGTTGACGATTCTTTGGACACCGATTCTTTGGATACAGATTCTTTGGATTCTTTTGTCTCTCCTTCTGATAAACTATTTTTGGATTCTTTGGATTCTTCTTCAGACGCAAAAGATAAATCTTCAACACCGACAAGAGAGAATGCGGAACTTTCTGTACTTGATTGACTTTTTTCAGGAGAGGATAGAGAGATTTCATTTTCTTCAATTCCAAGTTCTTCTCCTTCTTCTGCCTCTCCTTCTTCTTTAATTTCACTTAATTGTTCGATTTCCGGTTTAAAATCTTCAATCCTATCCCCAGTCGCTTTCGATTTCTCTCCTTCATTATCAAAAATATCATCTAATGCCCCTTGAAACTTAGCAAAATCAGGTTGAATCGTCGCCAAAGGATTCTGATGGTCTTTATGTTGTTCCACATTTTTCATTGATTGGATAATACCCACTTTTCCCAATTTTTTAACCGCCAATTTCTTATAACCGACAATTGCGTCGCTCGATTCGGGTTCTTGAGAGACACGTATCATCGTATCCATATAAACCTCGAAACAATCGACATAAGAAATATGCGGGATTCCTTCTACTCTTACATTCATATTTCCATTCGCTGAATTCACCAAAATATTGGTTAATAATCCCGGGTTTTCCACAATTCGTATTTGTTTTTCTCTCCCTACAATTAAATTCACTTCTTTCAAATAATTTTTCCAAATATCGAGAGCCTCTTCGACAGTTATCTGATAATTCACAGTTAGACTCTGAATTACATCTTCTTGTCGTCCTGTCTGACGATAGACTTCCGACATCATACCATACTGTCCTGTCATCTCTTTGAAATTCTCTACACGTTTATATCTAAGAATTGCGCCTTTTCCTTTATCGAATTCATCGCGAATCGTATCGAAAACCACATTCACACAACCACTATCCATTGTGAATTTTCTCTTCAAATCAATATTTAAAACATAATCAAGAGAGATAGTTTCCACGAAATTATCGGCCATATTCACAAATTCTCTCAATTGATAACCACTTTTATTCAGATAACTATTCATCGCTTGAATCACCGGATTCACATAAGTTCGAATCGTCGTATTTAATTCCTCGACAGACATTGGTTTCCCCGGTTCAAATTCATTATTTCTGATATAGATATTACCATCTGGTTCCAAATCCATCACTATTTTCGGTGTATCCAACCAGACCGATATTTGTCGATGTTTGGCAGTTCGTTTCACCAATTGATTCACTGTGTTTTTCGGAAGGAACGGGATTTTTCGCCCATAATGAGTATAACGATTACTATAAAAACGACAAATCTTATCACGTCTTATTCCAGGATTATAATTAATAAAAGGAATCTCTCGACTACAATGAATGTTTTTGAAAATTGCTTCGAGAGGCAATTCAACGGTGGTTGCGTCATAAGGTCGAATTGCGATTCGAAATTCTTTAATACCCTTTTCCTTATAGGGAAGCACCGTCTTCTTTCCATGATAGACCTGATAAAACGCATCAACAACCTGGTTCTGATGAGTAAAACGCGCATTCACGAGTGTTCTATTTTCTTTAATCAATTGTTCTCTCTTTTGTTGGAGAGATTTTAGGTCATAGATTTCACGATCCGCCAAATGATGAAAATAGGTTTTCGCGATATAAGTAGGATCAGCATGGATATTCGACTTATTCACATATTCGAAAACATCATCGGCGAGACAAACATATATCGAGTCGTCGACAATAGTACCGTGATTTAATAATAATTGATTTTCGAAGAATAAGAGCCCATTTTTCTTACTGTCGGAAAATGCGGGAGATGAATTCGGTAAAATATCATAGGGATTCGCACTATAGATAAAATCGTCGAATTTCACGAATTGCTGTCCGAGACCAGTCGGGATACGAATATCAGCGACGGAGACACCGCCTAATTCGACAAAGGTGTTGAAATCGGGAAATAAAACACTGGCGTCGGTTTTCAGATATTTTTGTATGATATCTGGACTGGCGTCAATATTAATAAGGAATTGTTGAAATTGTTCTCTCGTGAGTCGTTGTTTTTCATTTTGAGTAATGTTTTGATAAATCGAGAGAATATTGGCATAATATTGGATAAAAGCGAAAATATGGATTTCAAAATAAGTGAGATTTGGCTCTCCGATGATTTCTATAATTTTCTTTTTGATTTGAGAGATAGAATCATCGGGATAGATATGAATATGGGGAATATAATGAGTATTGGATGGTATTTCTTCCTTGCTAAATAATTGATTTAGTAGTTGTGTCTTTTTATTGGGGTCAGATGGTTGTTGGACACCAAGAAGATAGACTTTATCTATAATTCCTTGTTTTAATATGTAAACTTTTTTCACCATATTTTCGTTATATAATGAAAATATATTGTATAATGGTTAGATGCCATAATAGTTTTCTATTCGCAATATAACAAGAATATGGCAACAATGGTTATTAATAGTGTTAAGGACTTCATAAAACAATCTGTGACTGAAATTACTACTGATGTATTAGACCAATCTCTACAGGAATTAATAGTGGCACCGGATGAAGAAAATGATATTAAAGGGGGTCGATTATATGAGGATACAGCAATTAAGAATAAAATACAAGAAATTATTTTGGAAAATGTAGGGGTTTTATTTGAAGAATCGGGAGAGACGATTGGACCTGATGACATACACCTTAAGGAACCTTCTCCTGCTGATAATACTCGTGCTCCTGCTACTACTGATAATGCTACTACTCCTGCTACTGATAATCCTAATAATAATGCTTCTGCACCTGCTACTACTGATAATGCTACTACTCCTGCTCCTAATAATGCTGATAATCCTAATAATCCTAATAATAATGCTGTTCCTGATAATACTAATAATCCTAATAATAATGCTGTTCCTGATAATACTAATAATCCTAATAATAATGCTGTTCCTGATAATACTAATAATAATGCTTCTGGTACTACTATACAAGGAGGGGGCAATTGTGAAGGACAATCTTGTTCAGGTGGATTTACTTCGATGGTTATTAAACAGGTTGCGACAATAATAAAAAAAGAAATAGGAAACGATTTAATCTCTCAAATACAGGGGACAACAATACAAAAATTTATGTTAGCACTTCAATATTTATTAAGTGATCCTGAGATTTATAAGAAAATTTATGAAACAATTCATAAATCTTATGATGAAAAAATAAAAAAAATATTTGAGAGAAATGAAACAGATATTGAAAAACTAAAAGAAGATATTAAAAAGTTGTCATCGATGAATTCAAATTATGAAGATGAACTTATAAAGAAACGAAATGAAGTCGCAAAAATAGTAAATACAGAAAATGCGTCAGAAACAATTCCAGAAAAGAATAAAAAACGAGAGGAGGAATACACCGAAGCTATGAAAAATACCGATAAAATCAATGAAGCAATGGGTCAAATTTCACAAGGTATGCCAAATATGTCCGATATGTCAAAAATGAATGATCCAGGTGTGTTGTCCAGACTTGGACTACGTCAGGAAGCCTTTTCAAACATTAATGGTAAGTTATCTCTTATGGATACAATTAAAATATTAACATCAGGTAACGAAGAACAAATTACAAAAAAATTTCAAGAAATTGCAAGTGCATATTTGGGCGCAGGACAAATGGCACAAGACGGGGTTTCTGAATTTATGAATCTCTCAACCTCAGAAAAGCTTAAACAATTAATAGACATGAACAAAAAGTATAACATATTTTTGGAACCATCTGAACAAGCAAATAATGCTTTGGAAAGTGCCATAAACGGAATGAAAACGTTGAGTTCAATGGGAAACCGTATATCAAGTATGTTTAGTAATCCGCTTAATAAACTACAAAACCCACCACAAACCGGTGGTTCAAAAACGAAACGTCAGAATCGTCGTACCCATCGAAAGTATATGGTAAAAACCCATAAATATCATTACGCATTATAATTTATTCATTGTTATCGTCATCGGCACCGGCACCGGCACTGGCATTGGAAGCATTTGATTTTTTCGACATCAACATTAGCTTTCCGTAAAATCCAATCGAGTTGCCATTGTCCTTATCTGTTATAATAAGGTCTATACATAAAATTATCATTAATAATCCTATAAAAAATCCAGCTATTTTTATTTTTTTTATTTTGTCAACTTTTGTCTTAGACGATCCTTTCTTAGCGATTGATGTAGATGAAGCGGAACTATATAAAGAAATTGTTAAGATAGCACACACAACCGCAAGCAATATAATTATATACATACCACGAATTCCAAATAGACCACGAATTCCGAGTGGCACTAAAATTAATAACACAATAGCTCCTACAATCGATGCTATTTTTTCAAAAGACAATTGATTTAAATATGACCAATTTTGTGCTTTTTGTGTGTCAGTCTCTTGAGAGGTTCCATCAGGGGACATTTGAATCGATATTGGTTTTTGATACGTTGTTGAAGCAGAAGTTATCTCATTCAGATGGGAAACAGCCGGACTACTCAACGTAATCGAATATTCGCCGAGTATTTTTTCAAAACTAGTTTTACCTCCGAGATCACCATTGAAAGTAATAGGAGAATTTATATAAAACATGGTGATAGAATTTTTGCCATCATCATAATCATATGCATAAAGTTTTTTAGGGTCTCCATTTGTCGGCTGACTCGATTCCAATAGTCCGTTTAAATTTAATGTTGTCTGACTACCAGTGCCGGTGTCCTTGATAGTATTCAAATCTGTTGCAGAACCTTTTACGATAGGGATACATAAGATAAATATCTTGTCGGAATTGGTTTTATGGACGATTGCTAATTCACCAATAACACTGGATGGAATATTTACGCCGGTACCGGCGTATGGACTATGCAATTGGTCAATGAAATATCCACGGTCAGCAATTCCCTTAATAGATTTAGGTGCCTTATTACTATCATTATTTAAATCGATATAGCTAAAATTAGTGGAAGTTAATCTGTTTTGGAAATGAAAAACAGGGTAGCTAGAAACGACCTGACATTTTTGATAATTATAAGATACTGCGAATTTTCCATTTGTTACCGGTGTATTTAATGTGATAGTCATTGATATAATAAATATAGATTATTTTATCAATTATAGTAAGGCTAATAATAAAATGTATTATTCTCATAAATTGTTGCTCTAAATACATCGTCGTATCCTTGGACATATACTGTATCACCGTTTGATATCTCATCGCATCCATATTCTCCTGTACAACTGCGACCATTTCGACTCACTGGCAATTTACTTTGGACAGCGCCTTGATTCGACATCGTATAATATTGTGTTTTTCCGCGTCTTCCATCCAATATACGTCCCATTAATGGCAATATCATTTCGCTTCCATTGGTTCTTGTTAAAATACCGACTTGAGTGTATGGCTCATTACGATTTCTTGGATGTTCTCCTCCAAGCATTCGTTTTTCAGCAGGAGATGACCACATATTATTTTGTGGAGGACGATACATATCACCAGAAGACGTATTGCCTAAAGGCCCATCGCCATAAATATCCGTTGTTCCAGAGCCTCTATCTCCACTTCCACTTCCACCTCCCCCTCCAATAACAATAATAGGATTCATACCATTTTTCGTTTGCGTATAGTAAATATAAATAACGACAATCAATAGAAATATTAATACAAAAAGTGTCATATTCTCAATACAAAATAATCCTGGAACACATTTTTTTCCCATAAAGAGAGAAACTACACGATAAATGAGGTCAGACACCTTTTGTTTTTCGTTTTGTTTTTCGTTTTGATTTACCACCGTAGCCTTTGTATTTGCTTTCTATATTTTCAGTTTTTGAACGCTTTGATATATTCGGAGATTCTCTTAATAGTTTGCGTTTTATACTTCTTTTTTCTCTTTCCGATACATATTTTCCCTTTTCATTCATAAATGACGAACAACTAAAATCAAAAATAATAATTTCTTTGACTCCAAATGAGTTAAGATATTCCACAATATCGTGTAAATATATAATTGTATTTTTTTCTTTTTTTGTCAATGGCATTAATTCCAATAAATCCGGATTATTATCAATATTTACCATATTTATTTTATAGTCATAACCACACATATCAGTATCAATTTCACAATCAGATGACCTAGTAAATTTTTTATCAATTAGTCGTTGATTTGAATTGAAAATATTAACACGATATGAAATTTTGTTTTTGCGTTGGTTAAAATAATTAGATAAAAGAGTTTTATTGGTATTTGGTACACTATCTGAACTTATTAAATCAGGTATCATTACTTCATCTTCTCTTTCTTTCATAAAATTAGCAATGTTTCTCAATATATCCGTATATTCATTTTCAGTTTCCGCAACCAATAAAGATGTAGCATTATATTTGATTTCATTTATAAATTCCGGTAGTATTCCATAATTTGTAATATTTACCTCTCCTAATCCTGTCGCAGAAAGTTTTACTATTTTCATACCATCAGGGACTATCATTTCGACAGGTTCGGTATTTTTTACAGATACACAACCGTGTGTGGTAATCGCTAAAATTATCTTTCGTGGAAACAATGATTTCGGTTTTATTTGGGTTTCTTCAATTTGATTTTTCCACGGATTCACAAATGATAACCACGACATTATATAATATGCCTTGTATATTTTGGTGTCCCACTTCGTTTCACAGAATTATTTTGTTTTCTTTATTTTTTGTAATAAGATGTCGCCGACAACATTGATTACTTGTCATATTTTCGGAGGTCTAGGAAACCAATTATTTCAAATATTTACTACATTTGCTGTCGCATCCAGATATGGTCTTACACCCGTATTTTCGAAAATCCGCGACTTAGGAAACAATCGACATACCTATTGGGATTCTTTTCTCGATGCTTTAGAACCCTTTCTATTAGAACCTGTTGAATATTCTCTCTTATTGTCAACTCCAAATAAAGTCTATGAACATAAAGAATCTGGTTCTCCTCAAGATTTCTCTCCCATTTTTCTTCCAATAGAGGACAGATATGATATTTATTTGCTTCATGGATATTTCCAGAATATTCTATATTTTCAGGATGAATTCAACCAGATTTCATCCTTATTGCGAATCCCTGAAAAAATCTCTCACATTCCTCGAATAAAAACCTCTATAGGAATTCATTTTCGATTGGGTGATTATAAAAATCTTCAACATATTCATCCGATTCTTCCTGACAGTTATTATATTGAGCAATTATCAGAGATTCCGATGGATGAATCGACAAACATTGTATATTTTTGTGAAGATGAAGATATAAATACAGTGTCTGAGAGAATGAAAACAATTATTGGGAACCGTCGGTGTTCATATAAACGTTTGAAAATGCCTACAGATTGGGAGGAATTATTGGCGATGGCTACGTGCGAACATTTAATTATAGCAAATAGTACATTTAGTTGGTGGGCTAATGAGTTCCGTACAAAATTGAAATAGAAAAAATGTCTCTCGAAATATATGGATAACAATGAAATAAAAATAATGAAATATTTAGAATTGTTTGAACACACATTACAATACTATCAAGAACTCGAACACACGTATCGTGATGATCCTATTGTATTAACGATTCAAAAAACAAATGATACAAATTTGCGTAGTTATATTTGGTTTTCATTTGAAACATTCTTACAACGTTATAAAAACGGGATAATCCAATATAATACTTATTATGAAGATGATATGCCTATCGAACAAATATATGAAATTATTCAAATGTTGAAAATAATATGTCCACCACTTGAATATAAAATAATTCATTTATCAGATGATGGTATTCGACTTGTACAAATAGAATGGATAAAAAATAAAACGACAGATGAATATATTCGGTATTATAATGAATCAATTGATTTACTTACATATATAATAAATTTATGTGATTCGGCAGAATTGGTATAAGGTGAAAAAAACGGTCGTTTGTGTTTTATATGGAAACGCCGAATAGCCAAGAAGAATTGGCGATTTTGAGAGAAAGAATCGATGAAATAGAAGAAGAACAAGGCAAAAGACAAGTGTCAAACGACGCAGTAAAAAAAATGATAAAGATTTTAGAAAATTTTTTAAAGAAGAATGAATTTATTTGTTATGGTGGGACAGCGATTAATAATATTCTCCCCAAAGACCGCCAATTTTATAATAAAGATACTGAAATCCCAGATTATGATTTTTATTCTCCTACTGCTCTCGACACAGCCAAAGAATTAGCCGATATTTTTTCAAGTAATGGATATAAAGAGGTTGAAGCGAGAGCCGGTGTTCATCATGGTACTTATAAAGTCTTTGTGAATTTTATTGGAATCGCCGATATTACTTATTTGGACCCGATTTTATATAGTGAATTGAAAAAAGAAGCAATAAAAGTAGATGGTATTTATTATTCCTCTCCTGATTATTTGCGTATGGGTGTATATTTGGAATTATCGCGTCCTGATGGTGACGTTTCCAGATGGGAAAAAGTGTATAAACGTCTGAGAATCTTAAATGATGTGTATCCGATAGAAAAAGGCGATTGCAGTCATATTGAATTTCAAAGAAAGATGGATAATATTGATAAGAAAGAGAGTGATTCTATTTTTAAAACTGTGAGAGATTGTTTTATTGATTTGGGAGCGGTTTTTTTTGGTGGATATGCAACAAATATTTATTCCTCTCACGTTTATGGTGAAAAATTAGGGAGAAACGCGAGAGAAAGTATAGGAAATCCGGATTTTGATGTACTTTTGGAAGATATTGATGCGGGAGCAGAAAAAATTCAAAAAGCATTAAAAAGAATTGGAATCGAGAAAATAAATATTGTAGAACATCCACAATTAGGTGAATATATTCCGAGACATAAGGAGATAACGGTTCAAGGTCATCCGATTGCTTATTTATATGAACCGGTTTCTTGTCATAGTTATAATACGATAAAACTAACAGGAAGTAAAAACATACGTGTTGCGTCTATCGAAACACTTATGGCATTTTATTTGGCGTTTTTATATACTGGATATAATTATCATAATCGCGAGAGAATATTATGTATGGCAAATTATTTGTATAGGATTCAACAGAAAAATAGGACAAAGAAAACAGGATTATTGAAACGTTTTCCTGCGAAATGTTATGGAGAACAAGAAACATTGGATGATATGCGTGCGGAGAAAAACTTGATGATAAAACAATTGAAACCGAAGACGAGAGAATATGAAGAATGGTTTTTGAAATATATACCAACAGGAAAAAAAGGAAAACAAGTGAAAACTGTGGAATTCTCTCGAAAAGCAAAAACAATGGGTCGAAAGTCAAAAGCAACGGTTTCTGTAAGTCGTGTGAGAGGCAAAACCGAGAAAACAAAAACTAGAACAAACCGAACATATAAACAATCTCTCAAACAATCTCTCAAAAAAACTCAAAAGAAACCCCATAAAAAAGACTTATTCAAAAAATTATTTAATAAATAAACTAAATAATTATATAATAATAAACTAATACACCTTTGCACCTTTAAAATGCCGATTAATAAGTCATATTTTGCCGTAGGCAAAATATTGACCATTAATTGGAATTTTTATCGGTGTAAAGTATAAAAAATGGCACCAGCTTGCGCGGTGCCATTTTAAAGGCCTTCGCAACATTTAAACCTTTGCACCTTTAAAATGCCGATTAATAAGTCATAATTTGCCATAGGCAAATTATTGACCATTAATGGGAATTTTTATCGGTGCAAAGGCCACCTTCGGTGGCCGACAGTCGCCCGCGAAGCGGGCTTAG
>Ga0255211_1000196_pt1 | contig 22638 bp, 19 predicted proteins | sample Miss_Yuk_RepB_8d_FD_183036 | JGI IMG/M metagenome (GOLD analysis project Ga0255211, IMG submission 183036) | Freshwater microbial communities from Mississippi River, Louisiana, United States - Miss_Yuk_RepB_8d | ecosystem: Environmental > Aquatic > Freshwater > River | place: USA: Louisiana...
GTGGGGGGGGTGGGAGTGGCGTAACAAACCTTCTCGGTGGCACCGATGACGACCCGATTATGCCGACTCCACGTGAAATGTTCGTATTGATACAGGAACTCGCAGCGAAATATAATAAAGTCAAGGATGAACTCGATGTTATGAAGCAGTGGGCGAAGATGGTTGGGCGGCGTATTGGAAGCGGTAGCGGAGCAGTGACAGCGGCGGGGGGAGGACCTGGTGGTGGTGGTGGCGCGATGGTGGGTCTCGATTTCACATCGATCACGCGCCAGAAACGCCAAAATATGGAAGTCATTCTAAATGAAGAAGACGCGGAACATCCCGATCTCGCGGAATTTCGACCCGGATTCGCGGAATGGCTTACTTCGCCCTCGCTCACACTTACCGACGGGGATTTAAATATAGTATTTCATGAAGATCTCGTGAGCGGAATCACCGCAGCGATCCTACGCATTTTATCGGAATATACAGCGGAATCCGGAAAGTCGCATTTGATCCCGTTCAAACTGGCGGATATCAAGCAGGGGGCATTCTATATTTTCGACACGGCGTTCAAGGTGGCTGCTGCCCCCTCTGCGGAAAATGCCCTAGACCCCCCAACGCGACGATGGCGCGCGATGGAACCCTGTGAATTTCAGTTGATGGTGCGGACATTTCATAAACTGTTATTCAAAGAGTTTAAGAAATGGCAGGATTCGAATTGGGAGGAGCAGCGCGAAATGACGAAACAGAGGCAGAAGGCTGCGTGTTCATATCAACAGATGATGTCCTCTATACAGCAGCATACCCAACATAACATGAAGTATCAGTTCTCGCCGTCTATGTCGACATGTGATGGGTCGGCAATTCCGGGAGAACTGGATAATGATGCTGATTCACCGTTAACGCCAGTGGGGAGCGAGCCCGTTTTGTCGGACGATTTCGCGACGCTTTATAATAAATACGCGGATAAGATGATGGGGGGTGCTTTGTCGGATGACGCGATTGTTACGAAAGTGCGGGCGAAATTGTGGAAGGATATGAAGGCGTGGCGGTTATGAGTGGGGGGGGTATTGATATTTAGCTTCAAGATTCTTCAATCTCTCGAGAATGTCGTTGATAATAGATTGTTGGGTGGCGACGGTTGTCGTCAGATTCGAGATTTGGTTTTCCAATTCCGCGATCCTCACCTTATCTGCTTGTTGCTCACGGTCGACTTCTTTGAGAGCAGATGTGGTAATTGTGAATAATTCGTCATATTGAAGAGTATAACAATTGTATACTTCTTGTCCATATACGAATACGTCATTTTTATTTTCTTCGACTGTTGAAAATTTGTATTCTTTATCTAATTTTACACGAATCATCATTCCATCAATATTTATTAATGTAGATATGTAGACAGTATCTTGAAAATCATACAATTTTATTCTTTTGTTTGTTATTGATATTTCTTGACCACTGGCATCTAGCATTTTTTCAAATATTAATTCTTGTGTAGTTGAGATTTCATATATATGATTACTCGCATCTATTACACATATTTTTCCATTAATAAAAAAATTGGGTATGAAGTCTGTGTGTTGTTTTGTTGTTTCTGGAATAATTTCTTCAACATCTTGTGCGATGAAACCATATATGAGTCCAGAGTCCTTTTTAAAATCAATATACTTATATTTTTTCGGTTGTAATTTTCGGATTTGAGATAAAGACATACTTGAATCAATATCTACTATGTCCTTTTTTATACGGCGGTCACTTACATAGAACGTGCTTCCACCTACGCGCATATTTCCTTCAGCATATATACTAACATTCCATGTTGGTCCCTGTAAGAATGTTTCGGGGAATGACTGGGTACCCCAGCCGTCCGCACCGAATCCGGTGGTATCAAGATAAGGTCTGTACTGGTAGTAGGGCCAGCCGTAATAGTTGTCGTAATAGCCACCAGGACGGCTGTAGTACCACCAATTTATATATGAAATAATTGGATACATCCTCTCCCCGTTGCTGTAAATAGTGGTCACACTGTTTACAAATTGTTGCGTCAATTGTACGTGTAAACCCGCAGCTTGTCCGCTATTGGTTCCAACCACGACTCGATTGAAGAATAAATGAGCATATTGGGCGTTATAGTGTGCGAATCCACCACTAGTTGTACCACTTATACCACCAGCAATACCCGCACTATTCGCATACCCCGCAGACGTCGCATTCGTCGCATACCCCGCACTATTCGCATACCCCGCAGACGTCGCAGTCGTCGCAGACGTCGCATTCCCCACCAAAGTCCCGACAAAAGCGTCCGAATATAGTTGATTTTTGATTGGTTCATAATATAAATGAGAATCACATCTCAATAACGCACGTTTTGATGCGCCGTCTCCTGATGGAAGATCACTACTATCAATAAATGTAAGATAATTTGTTGGATTTGTGGTATCGCCCCTTTGAACCGTCGGTCTATTCTCCTGCGTCCCGCTACTACCCAATCCGGTGGTTATAGTAGTATCCACATATGCCTTAGTAGCAGCATCGTTGTTGTCACTAGGAGTCCCCACACTAATGATTCTGTTACTATCCATATGCAATTGTCCTTTTATTTTGGCACCACCCCCTACCGTCAGCCTATTGTCTGGCGCCGCATCCCCGATACCAATATTCCCACCGGCTGTTATCCTCATTCGTTCAGTCGCATTCGTCCCAAATGCCATCGGTGTATTCGATGTATTCCAAATAAACGATTCGTTTGGGGTTGTCGTATGACTGTGAATTCCTATTGTAAAAATATTATTTCCGGATGTAAATCTCGCCCGTGCTGAGCCTGTATTTTCAACATCTAAACTACTAGTATCGGTCATCGTCGTTGTAGCAGCATTTCCTAGTTTTATACCGGTGCTCGATCTCGTGATTCCAATTATATCCAAATCTGTGCTGGGTGACGACTGATTAATCCCCACGCGTCCGGTTGTCGTGAGTGCGGTGCTCGTGCTGGATGACGCTGTTACACGCGCATCTCCTGTAATGTCCAACGCCATCGACGGTGACGACCGGTTAATCCCCACGCGTCCGGTTGTCGTGAGTGCGGTGCTCGTGCTGGATAATGCTGTTACACGCGCATCTCCTGTAATGTCCAACGCCATCGACGGTGACGACTGATTAATCCCGATGCGTCCGGTTGTCGTGAGTGCGGTGCTCGTGCTGGATGACGCTGTTACACGCGCATCTCCTGTAATGTCCAACGCAGTCGACGGTGATGGCTGGTTAATTCCGATGCGTCCGGTTGTCGTGAGTGCGGTGCTCGTGCTGGATGACGCTGTTACACGCGCATCTCCTGTAATGTCCAACGCAGTCGACGGTGATGGTTGGTTAATCCCGATGCGTCCGGTTGTCGTGAGTGCGGTGCTCGTGTTGGATGCCGCTGTTACACGCGCATCTCCTGTAATGTCCAATGCAGTCGACGGTGAATTCGTCCCGATACCAATATTCCCACCGGCTGTTATCCTCATTCGTTCAGTCGAATTCGTCCCAAATGTCATCGGCGTACTGGTTGTATTCCAAATAAACGATTCGTTTGGGGTTGTCGTATGACTGTGAATTCCTATTGTAAAAATATTATTTCCGGATGTAAATCTCGCTCGTGCTGTGCCTGTATTTTCAACATCTAAACTACTAGTATCGGTCATCGTCGTTGTAGCAGCATTTCCTAGTTTTATACCGGTGCTCGATCTCGTGATACCGTTCACATCCAACCGCACTCCCGGAGCGCTTGTTCCTATCCCAACATTACCGCTTGAATTTATAATCATGCGCTCCGCATTTGCTGTATTAAAACGTATTGAATTACTATAACCCGATGCAGCTGTATTATCTCCAATCAAATCAATACTACTCTTTGCGGCATTTTGAGCTGATAATCGAAGAAACCCAGAATTCGTACTATTCGTTACTACACCACTAATTTCATTCGTGCTTTGTGTAAATGATGGAATGCTGGCGTCTTGGCTAAACGCATTAGAAATTAATTTAAGTCGCGGGTTATCATTAAATGTCTGTATTGTGGTTGTGAGGTGTGTTGTTCCAGTTACATCAAGTATTGATTTCACCGAGTTATGGATCGAAGTATCCACGAAGTTTCTTCCAATACCCACCGCGCTATTCAAATTCGTTCGTCCAGTTACAGAAACATCACCTGCTGAATTGATCACGATTGAATTACTTTGTGTGGAAGTTCCTGTCTGAAATGTGATGAAATTTGGCGCTGTGATACCTAAACCACCAGATGAGTCTGTTAATCCGAGTGTGGTTGCTTTCGTTCCTATAACACCACGATGATACATACCTGGATAAGCAGTCGTTGTTGGTGCCTCTGTTGCTTGATTGAACATAACCATCGCGGATGACGCTGTTTTCGTCGGATTTGAACCTGGGTGTGTTCCAACCATTACATTACCACCGACATGAAGCATTCTATTTAGACCACTTTGTGCTGGGGCTGACAGTTCACTCGGTGTCATTCCACCAACACCCGCTGCTCCGTCCGAATTTACAATACAGAACTGATCACCCGCACTAATATTTCCATTTGTGAGGTCGAACTTCATTCCAACTTTGCCGCTATTTTTATTGTTATTGTGTAAATTGATTGTTGCTGTCGGTGGATTCTCATCCATGCGATGGATAATTTTAATTCCATGTGTGATATCCCCAGCAGTTCCAGGTGAGTTTGTGGATCCTCCGGATATTGTATCTTTTCCTGACGCAAGAACAACGTAACTTCCATTTACTTCACCGCCTTTCACGAATGTGCGTGGGCGTGTTGAAGCGGCGATTGACGGGTCTTCTATGTAAAATGATGAATGGATCGACTTACAAGCGAGATCATTCATCACAACAGTCCCCATACTTGCGTCCGATTCGTTTGTCGTGGATGTAGTTGTAAGGTATCGAAAATTCTGAGTTCCGCCAAAAGTACCACTTGGATCAGTATCACCGCTTTGGGCGGGGTTGGCACGGTATTGAACCGAGAATTGCGGTCCATAAGAATTCGCGTGTCCATCGGCACCTGTTGGCCCCGTTGCCCCTTGAAATCCTTGTGGGCCTTTTGTCCCCGTTGAACCGGTTGGACCTTGAATTCCTTGGGGGCCAACAGCTCCTGCTTGGCCTTGGTCACCTTTGTCACCCGCAGGACCCTTAGGTCCAGTTTTTCCTTGGGGTCCCTGAGAACCTACCGCACCAAATGTAGTTTGAAGATATGAGTATGTTGATTCAGATGTTTCGAGATTCGTTTGATAATACAATAACACATTTGCAGTTTGATTTTGTGCTTTTGTATTTCTTGCGTAAATTTGTAGTTGAACATAAATATTATCTGAATTTCCGCTAGCATCTTTAAGTGCCAGAAAGTCCACAGGCAATTGAATTTTGTATAGTGACTTTGCTGTGCTTGTGATGATCACACCGTTCTTGGTATCTGTGGTTGTATCAAGCACATTTTGTGTATTAGTTATGTCCCAACTTCGTCCAATATATTTGATATGATCAGGTAGATATGCTGCGCGTGGTGGATAATAACCTGCGTCACCTCCTTCTTTGGTTTCGATGATTAAACTCGCAGCTGATGGCTGATTTCGGGTTCCATCAATCACGAAGATTGCCGCATATAATGAAACTTGGTTTGCATCTGAGTTAGAAGGAACCGCGGCATACATGTTCAACACCCATACACCACTTGGAATCACCGCTAAACTAGATATTTTATCTGCTGTATTATGAAACCTTGAAACCGGAATTGTTTTATTCACGTTGCCGTATGTCGCACTTACCGATATTGGTCCTACGGTTCGTAATGTGCTTTGAATTGGTGTCTGTGACAACAGATACGAATCTTCAATAATTTCACTTGATAGTGAATCGCCGTCTGGGTTAAGCCATAATATTGTGCCGTTTGATCCTTGAACACCTTGTGCGCCGGCGACGCCTTGTTCGCCTTTTGAACCTGCTGGGCCAATTGGACCCGTTGCTCCTTGTGCACCATTAGCACCAGTTGATCCTGTTGCTCCATTAGCACCGGTTGGTCCTAGAACGCCTATGATGCTACCCGTTGGACCAACCGGACCAGTTACACCCGTTGGTCCTGTATCTCCAACAGAACCTGCGTCACCAGCATATCCAATACCTGGTGGTCCTCCTGGTCCAGTCGGTCCAATTTGTTGATTTTGTTGTTGAATCGCCTGAACCGTTCTATCTACATAATACTTTGTCGCAACATCTTGGTTTGCGATCGGGTCACGCACATTTCGAACGCGGTTAATTGGTGCGGCAATCCCGGGTCCGCCTGACATATCAATATCTCCATTTATGAAAATTACACCTGCGTTATTCCCAATACGAAGCGTGTTATTTCCGGTATTATATGAGAGATCGGTTGAACCGCCAAATATTGTTCCACCCATGGCGGCATCATTCGTTCTAACATAATTTTGTGTTCCTGTTCGTGAAAACCCGCCAATCCTTTTCCAGTTATTATTGTTAGACATTATTTGATTATTATATATTACGCTTTACTGGTTGCGTGATATATAATAGCTATCAAAAATAAATGACGCGAATTCACGCATGAACTTCATGGTAAGTCAAATAAGTGTTTTTTTTTATTATTCTCATTTATGATCATTTCTAATCCGGTGTCGTCGTCGTGGTTGTTATTGTTTCGATTTCTTTTTTCTAAGCGTTTCATTCTTAATTTTTTTGTTTGACGACGACCTTGTCGCATGAATTCATCTAGATCTTCATCATTTGTTGAACGAGGTGGTAATAACCCTAAATCAGCTGGGCTTATTAATACATTTTGAAACACAGGACTCCTCTTATCACCTATTCTATGTGCGTGGTTACAATGATGCTGTTGTAGTCCCTTCGGCATTTTACCATCTAAATACATATCCACCATTTCTTTTCCGATCGGAATTTCACGAGCTAGCTGTTCCTTTGTATATCTGTGCTCGATTACCGGTTCATTATCTTTTTGTGTTTTTGTTGTAAGCGTGTTTCCATCGAATGTCATACTTGACATAAATCGATGACTTTCTATCATGTGTGCAGGTGTGGCAGATGCGGCAGTTGCGGCAGTTGCGACGGACGCGTTGTCGTCGCGTCTTACTTTATTTTTTTTGGTTTGTATCCCACGTTTGTGCTTATGTTTTTTACTTTGGCGTATTTTTTCTTTCGTTTTGCTCACCATAATATTGTATATGTATATTACAAAGACAATAATGAAACTTGTGTTATTGGATAATGTAAGAGCCCAAGAAACCGCCGCAGCGCAACATTACAAAAAAGACGGTCATAATATTTCGCATTACTCTGATTCATATCGATATTTAGATGAGTTATTGGATAAGACCTTTGTTACCGACTATTTTATGGAACGAAACGCCGGTGCTAATCATGAATCATCGGGGCATAATAATAAATAATCGGTGGTGTTATATATACGAAGAGCTAGAACTAAGCTATGTGTGTTACTGACTTAATTGTATTGGCTGTCATTATTTTAGCGCTAGATGCCGTATTTTTATACGCCGCAAAGGATATTTTTGCGAGACAGGTGATGCTCGTCCAGGGAACCGCTATGAAAGTAAATATTCCTAGTGCGGCAATATGTTATGGTTTGATCGTCGTCGGTTTATATTATTTTGTGTTGAGGCATATTATCGTGCCGAACGCAACATCGACCGCCGCCGCCATTCAAACCATGCGTCTTAATGATGGAATTAAAACCGCGTTTTTTCTCGGCATTCTTGTTTATGGCGTGTATGAAACAACCACCCTCGCGATTCTGCGCAATTGGAGTCCGATGACCGCAGTTATCGATACAACATGGGGTGGAACCTTATTCGCTCTTTCGGCGTATTTATTTTACAAGTATAAAACGTTGGTATATTAACAGAGCCATCGCTCGATTTGAAATGTGCTCGTATGATTCGTTGTCATTTCGTGTGTTGCTGCTGATGCCCTACAACTCGTGATTATACTTGAATACATCATCAATTGATATATGAACTGAACTATGTTATATATGAATAAGCAAGCTCCTATTTTGTCTATTTTTGAACACCCAGAAAAGCATGTGATCGGTGTTCCATCTCTCGTAAAATATGGTGACACAAATATGTTGGCATAATGATTTATACCGTTGGTGGAATTGTAATCTTTATAGTCTGGTTCATCAAACCGGATATATTGTGTTGTTCCATCTGCGCCAGTAATGATACCGACATCACCGATTTCAACATCGTGTTTATCAATTCTATCGAATTCTCTTTCAACTTTCGCTTGAATATAATCGCGTCCCCATGATGAATTATAAAAACTTGGCTTGAACGCTTGTCTTCCACCAAATGTATATACTGGTGCCTCATCATGATAAGTCGTCGCGGACGTGGTCGTGGACGTGGTTGTGGACGTGGACGTGGCAGCATTAGTGCTAGGCATTCTATTATAATCATCGCTCGGAACTGATTTATACATGTGTGCCCTAGGTTTGTATTCGGATTGTGGTGGAAAATATGTGGGCGACGTGGTTGAGTTAGACTCATTTTTTATTCCGAAACAACAACTAACACATGTAGTTCGTATGTCATCTATTTTATCGATAATTTCTTTGGTATTAGCGTCGCCGTTTTGTATGGATAATAGTATAAACACGCAAATCAACGCATTACTAATAATATCAATCACCCCGAATACATATGTATAATCTAGAATAATATACCTGATATATAACACGTCACATATCATCTCTATTAATATTGTTACGCATTCGAGTTTTAAATAGAATGGTTTATCTTGAAATATCGTAAAATATATAGTTCCCATCATTCGTAAAACTGCTGTATTATGATATACCGGAGGTATAGGTGTTGGATATGCGAGTGAAGACATGAATAATAAATGTAAAAAACCGAATCCGATCGATGAATGAACACGGTATGGATGTTCCATCGTTTATGATTATATTCATTCATGATATATTTTTATGTCGTATCCTTTCGTCATAACGAATATAAGAATAAAATGTGGTGTAAGAAGTAAGAATGAATTGGTATGGAAAATAGTGTCCAACCAAACAAAAGAACCGATGATGAAGTTCAGGCTTTTTATGCGATGTTTGTTTTGTTGATATGTGTGGCGTGTTCAAAAGAACCGGAATTCCGTTGTGAATATTGTGATAAGGTATATAAGCAAGAGGGGTGGTACCATGCGCATATTGCGAAATGTGCTGTTAAAGATACGGGATGGGGTGGAGGGGGTGTTGGCGACGTACATGTAACTATACAGTCGTCCGAATTTGACGAGCTATTGCGACAAAACCGAGAGATGTTGGTCTTACTTCAAAAACAACAAGAAACGATACAAACACTCGTTTCACAGCTTGTAAAATGAATATAGAATGATTTTTTTATGATATATAAATAGACCATGTATTCGTGCGCGTCATGTGGCAAAGGTTATAAACATCAGGGAGGGCTCAATAATCATGTCAAACGATGTGGGGCTGCGTCGGCATCGTCAGCATCGTCGGCATCTATGAAAAAGACGATCTCTGAAAATAAAAAGACGACTGATGGGGCAGCGGCAGCAGCAGCGGTGGCAGCGGCGACTACATCGAGTGGAAGTGGAGGATCAAATAACGTTGTAACGAATACAAGTAATACATCAAATACTGGTAACGAAGAACATAACGCGACGTTTAATATTAAGTATGTGAAACGTTCAGAAGAAACACAGGAAGTGGTTAAATCTATTGTTGCCAAGGCGAATGAGTTTTGTAAAGGTCGTATTATTGTAACAAGTGATGAACCTGCGCCAGGTGGGGGTCCACTGACAGGAATTCATATGAGTGTGAATGATAACGGAACTACCGTATATAATCATCCGATACGCACCATATCGATTATCGAGACGCCACCGGAGGATTATAGTCCAGAAGAGGAGCATGAAATCACACTTGAAAAAATGACATACTTAATTCTCTCGTTAATTCAAAATAACAACAAACTCAAGAAGGAGAATCATATTTTACGTTCGATTGTTGCTAGAATCGACCCAGCGTGTTTTGAGGATGATGAATGAAGTGGAATGAAATCGCGAGCGGCAGCGTAGCGAAATGAAATTAGTATTTGAATGATAATGACGCATATTGGCGTCCTTATCATTAAATTGAAATGTTAAATAGTGTATGTGGTGAATATATCATCGTCGGATTCTCTCACATTCAATCATGGATTATAGCGACTACACTGTCGAACATTCATTTCCAAAACTATATGCGCAGGACAAAAACGGAAAAATAAAAGTATGGACCGCGGCGGTCCTTCAGAGTTCGGCCTCGGCCTCGGGTGCTGTCGCGTCGCGTATTACGCATGGGTATATCAACGGAAAGCAGCAAGTGGCGTATCGTAATTGTGATGCCGGTAAAAATATCGGTCGTTCCAACGAAACTACGCCTCTCGAACAGTGTATTTCAGAAACTCGACGCAAATGGCTCGACAAAAAAGAAAAAGAGGCATATACCGAGAACAAACCCGCGGATTATGGTGAAGGCTACGGCGACATTTCAGGGAATGATTTCGGCGGTGGGAGCGGTGGTGGTGGTGATGGGGTGGAGGACGACGGCGACGGCGACAACAACGCTTCATTCACGCGCCCGTTCCTTCCTATGCTCGCGCAAACGTTCGATCCAGCGGACATTGAGGCCGGCTCTAAAAAGAAAAAGGTCATCAAATTTCCCTGTTTCGTCCAGCCTAAGTTGGACGGCTTACGTTGTGTGTCGTATGTGACACGCGCAGAAAATGAGTTTGTTGTGTGCCTTCAATCGCGCACAGGTGCCTTCTTTACCGGTCTTCCTCATATTGCCGCCGCACTTCGGCCTTATCTCTCGCAACATCCGAATATTGTCATCGACGGCGAGTTATACACTGACCAAATGCCGTTTGAAGAACTCGCTGGACTCATTAAAAAGAAGAAAATCACGGCTGCCGATGTTGAACGACTCAAAAGAGTCAAGTATCACGTTTATGATATCTATGATCATGCCCGGTATGATATGCCGTTTGCCGAGAGAATCGGGTTGCTCGCTTCTGCTGTGCGACGTTGTGGGTGTGTCGCAAACGATATGCTTACTGGGTCGGCAGCGGCCGTATCAGCGCGAATCTTGCGAAGTGATACGGAGGCAGCGGCGGTCGTCGTTCTTGTTCGCACCGAAAAAATCGCGGTGCTGTCCGAGTTCCGTCGGTTGTTTGCTGAGTTCGTAGAATCCGGGTATGAAGGCATCATGTTGCGAAACGCAGCTGGTGTGTATCGTGCCAATTATCGAAGTAACGATCTTCAGAAATACAAGGAATTCATGGAGGACGAGTATCGGATCATCGGTTTCACACAAGGTGAGGGTCGTGATGCGGGGGCGGTCATTTGGTTGTGCGAGACAGCCGACGGTAAGGATTTCACGGTTCGTCCGCGCGGGACTATGGAGCAAAGACGCGCATGGTTCAGCAATGGACAGTCGTATATCGGTAAGAACTTGACCGTGATATATCAGGAACTGACAGAGGAAGGTAAGCCGAGATTTCCGGTAGGCAAGGCGGTGAGAGAGGGGTATTAGGGTTTGGAGGGGGGGGGAGGGGGTATGTAAGTGTGTATGTTGAATAAATTTTTATTTCTGATGTTTTTGAAAACACAAATAAATAAAAAATTGATTGATGAATAGTGAATTTATAAGTAAAGAATATACCATGGAAACTAAACAAACAAAGGGATTAAACCGTAACACGATTGATAAATATTATACAAAAGAGTCGGTGGTTGAGTCATGTTTGAACCATGTTAAAATGTTTCTACAAATAGAGTCGGATGATTTGATTATAGAACCAAGTGCCGGAAATGGTTCATTTATTTCAGGAATTAAATCAATAACAAATAATTGTAAATTTTATGACATAGAACCTGATAATGTAGAAATAGTAAAACAGGATTATATGCTTTATGACTTTAACGATATTAAGAACGCGAGCGCATATAGTAAGATACACGTCATGGGAAATCCGCCATTTGGTCGCCAATCTTCACTAGCGATTAAATTTATTAAAAAATCATGTGAATTTTGTGACAGCATTTCATTTATATTACCGAAAAGTTTCAAAAAGGATAGTTTGAAAAAAACATTCCCATTACATTATCATCTTGTATTTGAGTTTGATTTGCCTGATAAATCATTTTTGGTAGATGGTCAAGAACACGATGTTCCTTGTATATTTCAAATTTGGGTCAAAAAAACGACGCATAGAGCTGTAACTGAAAAAGTTGAACCAGTAAATTTTATGTTTGTTGAAAAAACAGACAATCCAGATATTTCATTTCGTCGTGTCGGAGTTAATGCGGGAACAATCGATCAATCAATCGATGAAAAAAGTGTTCAATCGCACTATTTTATAAAATTCACAAATGGAAAATCACTAACTGATAATATAACAAGTTTATCTACAATCACATATGATTTCAATAATACGGTTGGTCCAAAATCAATATCAAAACCGGAATTAATATTAAAATTCAATCCATTACTGTAATGTTATTCAAAGTATGAAGTAATAATATTACGTAGGTTATTCAAATAGCATAAAGTATTGCGTATAATGCCTATTTCAAATAATTTGTATGCCTTATTTTATCACTTTTGAATTGTATTTCGTTACAAACAACACATAATAACTTACTTTTCTCGGTATTATGCTTATTATCTTATTATTCCAAGATATTTGAACCCTCGATTAAGCTGTTGTCCTCCACTCCATAGATCTAATTGGTTCATACCAATTATAATTTTATTCGTTGATCTCTCATAAATAAACCAATCAGGTATTTCACTCGTAAAATGACATTCGCATTTTCTTCGAAACGAATATCAAATCGCTCGGTGTCTTATGATAAGTTTGTAATATGTTCTTTCACTATTTTATTGAACTTATTGCCTCGTATTCCGCCTTTTGTTCCAGGTGGTATGAGATCTAATGAATATTTTTGTAGGATTCTGTATCTTGTATCTTCGTCAATATGTTATCCGATCAAAATGTCGGTCAGTTTTTTTATTTCATGTTTTACAGAGGAACATGACAAATACTCTGGCATCTTGTGTTTATCGCTTCCATGATAATTCGTGGTTGTAGGTTACGAGTGTCAGTTACGGGTGTATTAGTTATATCAATTTTTATTAGGTTAATTACTTTTTAATTTATTTAAAGTTTTTGTACGATTTATATTATAAAATGTTATTACATAAATGTGCGGTGGATGGATGTAATGAAAATATTCAAAAATGGTTTAAGAAATGCTTTGAACATGGAGGATGGAATGCTTGTGAAATAGATGGTTGTTATAATACAGCAGTTGAAAATAATATCTATGCTAACCATAATAAAATACCAGGTGTTGAACCGAGCTATAATAACATTCATAGACAAGGCATCACTAAATGTGCTATTCATGGTGACACCAAAGTATGTATTGAACCAGGTTGTAATAATAAAGCGTTAGTGAAAACTCACAAGTGTAAGTTACATAGTAGAATAGTGTGTATTGAACCAGGTTGTAATAATACCGCAGAGAAAAAACATAATAAATGTACCCCACACATTAATCAAAGATGGTGTAATACAGAAGGATGCGATAAAATCGCTCACGATATTTATAATTACTGTATTAACCATTTTGGTATAAAATGTAAGATACCATGGTGTGAAAATAGAATAAAAAGCACAGATACTCGTTGTTCAATACATAAAAAAACTTGTATTGTTTTTGGCTGCACAAATAATAAATATACAGTATATAATACATGCATTGAACATGGTGGGGGTCAGCGTTGTGTTGTTATGGGTTGTAATAAAATAGCGATTAACAAATACGACCAGTGTATAGACCATCGGTTTGGAAAAAAATGTATTGAACCCGGTTGTAGTTACAATTCTATTGGTATAACGCATCGTTGCGCCCGTCATGGCGGAGGATACAGATGTAAAGAACCTAATTGTAATAAATTAGCAGCAGTAGGGTCATATAAATGTACCACTCACGGTGGAGGTAAGCGATGCCCCAACTGTATTGATTGGATAGATTCAAGGTTTGGTTTAACAAAATATGACGGTTACTGTGTTACTTGCTTCAAACACCTGTTTCCAGATGATCCTCGTAGTAGAAAAACACAATTTCAATCAAAAGAATTGATGGTTAGAAGTTTCATCAACGAACATTTTGATGGATTCATACATAACATACCATTATATACCGGTAATTGTGATTGCACTCATCGGCGTCGTATCGACCATCGTAAGCTATTCGGAAACACAATCCTAGCGATTGAAACGGATGAGTTTGGTCATCGAGGGTATGATGCCAAAGATGAAGAAATCCGGTATGATGACGTTTATATGATTCATAGTGGAAAGTGGATATTTATACGCTTTAACCCAGACAATAATGTGAGTAAGGTGGATATAGAAGATAAACTCGCGAAGCTAAAAGAAACGATTTATGAATGTATAAACCGTATTGAAAATGAAGATAACACAGAGTTGGTCGAAATAATCAAGTTGTTTTATTGATATAGGTATGAAGTTATGACCAACGAATAAATGAATGAATGGGTGAATGAAATAATGAATGAAAGAGTATTGGAAAGGCATCCACGCCTCCAATATTTCAAAATATTGTGACTGAAAATACGAGCTGTCAATATTCATTAGACCAATACGTCAGCATAAAAATTCATATAATGTAAAAATACACCCAGTTTTTATCAGTTATAGTGAAAAAAATGTTGTTCAAAAGTATTTTGCAAAATCCAAAAATTGACATGGGGGGGGATGTGCATTTTCTCCAAACGAGTAGGTTTTAAAACGTGAAAAACCTTAAAAATGTGATTTAGAGCATAATGCTCTCATTTCAATATTTTATCATAAATTATCCTTACTGAAAAAAAAAATAGCCCCCGCGTTCAACCCGCCGGAATGATTATCCCAAGGATATCTAGGAAACACACATGCCCAAATCAGATTACTTTATCCATAATTATACATTCCGTTGTGAAAAATGCCAATTCATAACAGTTAATAAAAAGGACTATCGCCGTCACACAGAGTCCGCTAAGCATGCTAGGATGACCATGATGAATACATCTCATGCTGTCAATTTACCCACAAGCGAACCAAATACCCAACAACATGTAGGTAACATAAAACCTCAATTGCCTAATTACCCCCCGACACCACAGAATCCGACCCAAGTCGCTTTTATATTTGAAAAGCATATTTATAAATACTGTGAAAAATGCGGGAATAAATATTATAGTAAAAGCGGATTATGGAAGCATAAGAAAACCTGTAATGGCACGCCCACACAAGAACATTCGCAGTCATTCGCTCCTAGTCCCACTCCGGCTTGTACCAACCCTGCTCCTACCGCTCATAGTGGCGTCACAGCTGAAGACCTTAAAACAATCATGTTTGATATGTTTAAAAATAACCAAGAATTTCAGAATAAGTTGATAGAAATGATGTGTAGTCAACAATCAATGGTGATCAACGCCGTGGCCGCCGCGACTGCCGCCGCTAGTGCCGCTAGTGCCGCGAGTGCTGCTAGTTCCATTCCGAACAGTAACAATTACAACGGACCTACTAATACTAATACTAATAGTAATAATAATAACAATAATAACAACAACACATTCAACCTCCAATTCTTCTTGAATGAACACTGTAAAGACGCGATGAATATCAACGAATTCGCAAACACAATCAATTTGAAGGACGCCGACTTGGATGAATTTGGTCGCATGGGGTATGTTCAAGGTATGTCGAAACTCTTCATTGACAGTTTGAGAAATACGGATGTGTGTAAGCGTCCGATCCATTGTAGCGACGCGCGCCGAGAGACGCTTTATGTGAAAGATGCCGATAAGTGGGAACGCGAAGATGCGGTGAATACCAAGATTACAAAAGCGGTTCGTGTTGTTGAACATAAGAATATTGTCCTTGTGAATGAATGGGCGAAACAGAATCCGAAATGTGAAGATAGTTCAACGTATGAAAACGCCCAGTATATCAATATGTCGCGAGCAGTGCTAGATGGCGATGATAAGAATATCGCCAAGGTGATCAAGCTGGTGGCGAAAGAAGTAGTCATCGAGAAACCATAATATCATATATAGATAAGCTTATCTAAGTATGATGTAAATATCACATCATCGACCATCACCTTCGAGGTAATATGTCATCACCGATCAACCAGAAGTCCGCAGGTTGGTGCCAGAACCGTTTATAATAAACGACCCCGTTCGATAAAAACGCGGCACAATAACTAAATGACGTTCCAGAACAAATCAGCGCATCCGCGAAAACCATACCATGAAATGTTGGTAATACATCGCCGTTCAAGTGAAGTTCGGTATCTGTGTGATTGTTACAATACGTTTCTTTAAATACGGCTTCAGTATCAGTCGTGGTCGTCTGTGAATAAATGTGAAACCGAAGTGGTCTTTTATCGGTGCCGGTGTCCGCGCCATGGGTCGCGCGAATATGGTTCATTAATCCTACGTAATAAGAGTGTGGAGTATCTGCGCCGGCCATACGTATATCTACACAATTAAATCGCCGGATTTGAACCGCTACATTATAATACTGAGGGTCAAATGGCGTGGTTTTGCCTTGATAAAACATCGCCTTCATATCTTTCATGGTTTGGCTTTTCAACAACCGACCAAGGTTTGCTTCGACAAACGGATAAGACGTTGTATTCGAAATATGCTTCACTTCTCTCGGCGAGACATACGACGGAAGTGGAAAATGACTGCGTAGATTCATATACTTCACCAATCTCTCGGTAAATTCAGGGTCTTTTGTATAATTGTGCTCGAAACTCGTGATATTTGGAAACACGTACGTCTGGTTGGTGTTGTTGTATACATAAAGGATATCCACGATGATGTTTTGGAACTGTGCGCCGAAACCGTCGGTTCTTGGCGCGGTTGTGTAATATTGCCTACTCATTTATTGGACGTCGGATTAGGTCTGTTTTATGTATATATTTTTAGATTCTTCTATATACTTTTGATTAACGAACGTTGGATCGACCGTATTTCGATGGTGGATCCGTATGAATCCCTGAGATTCCATATAGGATATGATATTGGCTTCGGAGCATTCGTGTGCGCCGATATACTGCTGGCCGTCGCCTTCGGCGGTAACATACACAACCCGTTCGCTTAGGTATGAACCTGCGCTCTTCAATATATTCAAATCTGAACCTTGTGCGTCGATTTTGATGTAGTCGATGTATTGAAATCTCTCCCATGGAAAGCCATCGAAGAACATTTTGAGAGAATAAACTGGGACATCAATCACCTCCTTGATTTTACCGAGATAGCGTTCGTCATTTGGAAAAAGACTCGATGTTCCGCAATCATTTTGGCTAACATAAAACTTCATGGTAGTTGGTTCGTTCACCGAACTTAATGCGCACTGTTGAATTACGAAACGGCCTTCATCGATGTATTTATATTGAAGACAATCACCATGACTGTGATGTTGTTTTTGGTTGTGTTTATTCGTAATACAAGCAATACTATTAGGATTCGGTTCAAACCCGAATACCATCAAACCAGCATCTTCATGTGAAAGCCACGATTGTGATTGAGGCGCATTATACGAAAGACCGATATCGAGCTTTACGTGCGAGCATGAATGAGGGATGGAATAGTTGAACATACGAATAAAATATGGCTATAATTATGATAATAATGTTATAAACGTTTTATATCAGATTACGCTTTATATACATTTGTCTACGTAGGATACTAACTGGTAGTAAAACTCGTGTGAAAGAAATTGGAGGTAATAGGTAATTGTTACAGTAATAATTATATTTCGGTAATTATAATGGCGATTGTATATTTACATAATAATGCACACAACGGAGATGTATTCTTTTCATCTGAGGTTGTAAAAGTATTCGTTCGAAGTAACCCGAGTGTTCGGTTTAAAATTGTTCCATGTTGTTCTAGTATTCTCTTTCGAGATGTAGTTAGCGATAATGTTTCAATATGCGAACATCCAATTCTATGGAGCGTGAACCATACATCATTACATTCTACTATGATAGATAATGATATCAAACCAATTTGTAATTTAACGAATACATTACTATCGTATGAAGTCATCGATAATATTGGTAGATTATACATCAATACATGGAAATTACTAACATTACATAGCCATAGTATAGATTTGCGATGTAAACCTAGTCAAATTGCTCAAATGTTACAAGATATAAATAATAAATATAAAATCAAGTTAGAATTTAATTGCAACGATTATCGTGAACTAATACCCAGGCTACCTGACATTACGATCGATACAACTCGAATTTTTACGAAATCCTTAGACGGAAATATATTTTTTTATAATTTGGACGGATATAGTGGTCTAGATACTTATCGATATAGTTCATCATTTAACAATAATGTAATAAACCATTTACTCGTAACAAATCCAAACAAACGGGTCATCGTTGTTAATAAAACTGATATATCACATCCAAACTTAGTAACAATAGCGACAGATCTAGGTATTGAAAAAACAATATGCGGGAGAAATCTAGTGTATTATGCAAAGATTTCTCGATTGTGTGATAGTGTATATTTCAAATTAAATGGTGGATCGTTATATGTATTGAATAAGGAAAATATTGAAGATACATCGACACAATACTATTTATTGAACGATATTGATGACATAGATGGTTATTCTAAAATGATTACTGGTGTTTATAATAATCGTATCATAGTTGTGAATGATTACAAAAAATTCAACTAGTTTACTCAATCATGAATGAGCTCTTCTTTCGAGAGATGCGAATCGTGAAGGAGGCGTAACGTTGGGTTCTCGCTAGAAAAGTAGCCAGGATACAGGATGCTCCAGTCGGTATCTTCGGGTAGGAGCGTGAGTTGCGTATAAATATAACCGATAAATGCGCTACATACGAAGCGAGATGTTTTCTGAGGGTGGGGGTCTTTTTTACAATACGCTTCAATCCAATCTGTAATTACGATGTCATATGGTTTATCATATACGACATCGTGTATTTTCTTTAATCTCTCGGTAGTGAAGAGTTCATAATCCTTCCAGCAATGTAATCTGCGGAGATACAACTTACCGCCGTATGTTTGGACATATTCGTCGAAAGGGACGAACTGGACACCGAATTTCATCGTGTTGTCTTCTGGATCGGGGACGTTAGAGGTGCCGGACATCCATACGTATGTGCCTTTCATCGGCGGTGTGGTGAATTCGGGGTCTTTCACGATCATCGCGATGTGTGAAAAGTCGCTATGTGTCATGAATTTGATAAACCAGCTGAATATCCCCCAGTCTTTGTATTCGAGGTCATCGCATAGTATGAGGTCGCCGGTTTTGAGATCATGTGGGTTGAGTGACATTATATATATTATACGAATTTCATTTACGTTTTCTAAATGTTTTTTTACGCGTTTGCTGTTTGCGTTTAGGTTTATATTTATGGCTACGTCGACGAGTGTTTCTTCGTTTTTTTGTGCGTCCGCCAAATGGTTTGTGCCATCGGTCTTTATTAGCTTGATCATAATCTGGATTATCTCCAAAATTTTCTGGTGCAGTTAAATCGAAATTAGCAGGGTTTGTTGGATCCTCCTTAGCGAACGCCGACATAGCGTCTTCTCCATTTTGTCTAGCAAATTCTGCCGCACGAAGATTTGGAGCGCCATACTGAGTCAAACCTATATTTAAAGCAGGTGGTCTTTTTTTTTCATGTTTGGGTTTATGAATACCGGTGTGATCGTTTGTTTTTAATGAAGATTTCTCTTTTGGTTGTTGTGGTTGTTGTTGTAATGAAGGTAATGTATCAAAAGGATAAGCTTCTGCTTGTATTATTTCAGGTGGTCTATGTTGACTCATTCTATCTTTATATGTAGTAGAGTCATAGCGTTGATAATGCTGATGTAACGCAGCTTGCGCGGCTCTTCTTTCTTGTCCTATGGTTGGTTGGGGTTCAAATGTTTCAGGATTTATACCACCGGGCCCAAACAAATGAGCAACTCCGGCAATTGTCCTACTCATATTTTATGAAATATATAAATATAATATAATATGTTTCATCGGTATAAATAATAGTAATAAATGGGCATAACATTCGTAGATAAAGATACAATCGGACACTTCTGTGGGGGTGTATTATCATGTATATTGTTACGATATAGTAATGTTCCTGTTGCTTATAACTTCATTCTTGCGAATGGGGTACATTACTTGATCGAGAGAAATGAAAAGAGTGTCGCTCCGAATGGGCGTGTTCTCGAGACGTATGAAAATCATATCGGTGATATTATTGCGTTTTTTATAGGTTGGGTGATTGCGTATGTTTTACGATTAGATCGATATGTGAATAATAAAATCGCACCGGTTTTATGGATAGTATTGATTTATAATTATTCGGCAGAAATATTACGAGAGATTTATCCATATGAACGTTTAATGGACGGTGCTTATACAAAGGATAAATAAATGGATAAAGTCGCAGAATCTCTCGGAACAAATACTTTGAAATTTATGAGTTCTAGAGATTTATCGCGAATGAATTATAATATTTGTATAATATGGTGGAGAGTAATTGCTCCATCATGTAATAAATCTCTCGTATTCGAACGATTGAAACTTATAAGTTTGAGAGATTTGTGTGTGTTTATGTTTATGTTTATGTTTGTGCGTGTTTATGTTTGTGCGTGTTTATGTTTGTGCGTGTTTATGTTTGTGCGTGTTTATGTTTGTGCGTGTTTATGTTTGTGCGTGTGTGTTTATGTTTGTGGAATAGGTTATTTCTTTTTCTGGCACATAAATCTCTCGAAATATCGCGTTACAAATTTACCTTCGGTCGATATTGAACGCGGATATGCGAGCAAGTCTGGTGCGCGGGACGCCGGGCTTGTGTTTTTGTGACCGAAATCTCTCGGATTGCGTAAGTTTGAAACTTATGAGTTCGAGAGATTTTAGAGAAAGTATTCGTTGATGTTAAAATATATTCCTCTTATTTCCGAATGGAATAAAAGTAGATATGATAATACTATCATTAGACATAATGGATAGTTGATTTCTGTTTTATTGAAGTCCTTAAACATGTAAATGTAGATCAAAGGTAGATAATGAAGCATGAAATCAATTGACGCCAATAAAGGCGTGAGTTTTGGTTCTCTTGAAATTACGATGTCATAATAATTCGGATAATAATGAAATAGTAGGATACTCCCCATAAATGTAAGAATATTTAGGGGAATAATATTTGAACTACTATTTAGGAATATTAAGGCGAACGTAGTAACAAATACAACGAATGAAAAGGATTTTATTTGATTTTGTATCAGTTTAGATACGTTTATTTTTTTTAGCATTATCGTGTTTATATTAGTGTTATAATTTAGTATTTGAATATGTGTGTGTGTTTTTATTTTTGATGATGTGTGATGTGTGTTGTGTTCTTTTTTCAGGCACATGAATCTCTCGAAATATCGCGTTACGAATTGACCCAATCGGTCGATATTGAACGCAAATATTTGAGCAAGTCTGGTGCGGGTAGCGCTTGGTTTGTGTTTTTGTGCTTGAAATCTCTCGAAATGGCGAGTTTGAAACTTATGAGTTCGAGAGATTTGGTGGTTAGTGTAATAGTATAGTATTGATGTGTTGAGAGATTATGTAGTTCGGCACCAAATCTCTCGTGATATGGCAGTAAACTTCTTACCTTCGGTAAAATCCGACTGAAATATGGCGAGTACTATTGGTGCGGTTGATGCCGGGGTTGTGTTTTTTTGTGGTGAATTGAAATCTCTCGGAATGCCGAAGTTTGAAACTTATGAGTTCGAGAGATTTTAGGGAATTACGATTCTATTTATTTCGCCGGAGAAGGGATAGCACCTTTTTTTGAGATTGTTTTAGTTTGTTTTTCTTGAACGATCGGCTGTTGCTCAGGAGGAGGTGGTAATGTCAATTGAATATTTAACGGAGCGACATCGCCAACTTCTTCTGTTGGTGTTTTATCACATGTTCGTTTATGAACAGAGAGAGCAAGCTGATTTTTACCGACAAAATGACACTTTTCACAAATAAATTTTCCTGAATTAATATAACCGAATCGTGATGATAACATTTTTTCAAGAGAAGGGAGTTGAAGACTTTCAATATTCTTGATCATCTTCTGGGAAAAGTCCTTCACCATTTTCAATTGGGCTAATTTTTGTTCAACGAATAGCTGATACTCTTTGTTGATTTCTTCAAGTGTATCGTTGCTTATCGAGTAGTCATCCGTCAAAGTGATTTCGTCTAACTTACTTTTGAAAGAGTCAATAATATCAATAGCAATTTTAATGATTTCTGGGTCATAATTTACATTATGAATGTATAGTAATACATTTCGATTATGTATATTTATCTCAAAGTTTTCTTTGTTAGCAATACCTCCTTCTTGCGAGAGAAATAACCCTGAACAGTTTTGCGTATCAACGTCATGAATAAACTTTTTGACTTG
>Ga0255211_1000199_pt1 | contig 22573 bp, 18 predicted proteins | sample Miss_Yuk_RepB_8d_FD_183036 | JGI IMG/M metagenome (GOLD analysis project Ga0255211, IMG submission 183036) | Freshwater microbial communities from Mississippi River, Louisiana, United States - Miss_Yuk_RepB_8d | ecosystem: Environmental > Aquatic > Freshwater > River | place: USA: Louisiana...
TCGGGCGATTCAGCGGATTCACTTTCACCACCACCTTCGCCGCCTTCAGCCGCCATGAGCTGTTCAGCCACTTGCTGGGCAGTGGCTTCGTCAATTTCACCACTTTCAACAAGCATCCCAAGAACCTGGAGAAGTTCTTCTAAAGAAGCACCACCTTCCATGTCCTCAGCTTCGCCAGCGCCTTCTTCACCGGCCATCATATTTTCAGCGTCAGCAGCACCAGCAGCATAAGCTTGCTTTTCAAATTCATTAAGAACTTCAGAAGCAGCAGCATGAGCGGAGGCAATCTTAACAACCTGGCGTTGTTCAGCTTCAGACAAATTATTTGTCAGTTCTTCAATGGCAGCATTCTTTTCAAGCTGATCCTGAATGAGAAGAGCTTCAAGTTCTTCCATCTGTTGCTGTTCAGCAGCAGCCTTAACAAATTCACCATGGGCAACCATGGCGTCCTTGATGAGAGCCTGCGCTTCAAGTTGACCCTTATGGCGCATCAAAACAGCTTCAGCCATCTTGATGCCTTCTTCAGTTTCAAGAATAGCAGAAGCAAGCTTGAAATGGAATTCCGGGCTCAGCTCAATAGCTGCATCAAGAGCTTGAGCTTCAGCAGCAACATTAGCAGCTTGTTTTGTAGGCTCAGCTTGAGCTTGCGTTTGGGTTCCCTGAAGGAGAGCAGCCGCGCGAGCAGCAATGTCAGAAATGTTATTGGCCATCTTGCTCACGTTGTCATTGTCAGGAGCAACATTCTTGGGAGCCTCAGGCTTAGCTTCACTCTGTTGATTACCATCAGCTTCGCCATGCATGTGTTCTTGATTACCTTGATCCGCAGGCATCCCCTGCTTCTTTTTCTTCGCCTCAGGATCCTGAGGAACAGAAGGCTGGCTCTTATCAAATGTCGAGTCAGACTCAGAGTTGGCGCTGGCGCTTTTACGGAAGGCCGTGATCCGGTCAATAAGACTCTTATAATCAGCGTTGGTTGTGCTCATGGCAAATGGTTAATCTGGGATTGTAGTTTTATTTATTAGGTTAGCAAGTGTATTTTTTTTAATAACTGGCAAAATTGTTATGGGCAACTGCAAGCAATTCTTGGGCTTCTCCAATATTTTCGCGGCTTAATTTGTGCATGTCACAAATAGCAGCTAGCTTATAGAGTCCATATAATCCAGCTAAAAATTTAGCAGAATTAGTGTCGGGATTATTATTGAAAACATTTGCATCTGCAACCTTTAATTTAGGTAATTCAGATGCAGCCTTAATAACAGTGATGCGAATAACACGGCGTTTAACAGGAGCCGCAGCTAACGAAAACTTATCCGTTGCTGTATCCATGAGCTTTTCAATTGGATCAGAATAGTTTGAATCCAACGAAACAACACCTGGGCTTCCCCCACGGAATAAATCCATGTCCGCGCCGCCACATCCGCATCCACCAGATTCCCCGGACATAAGTTTACGGAAAATCATGGGCAGCATGTCGCAAGCTTTCTTGACCGGGTAATTCTCTTCAACTTCTTGGTGCGACTTGTTAAGCGTATACGCCAAGAAAGATTTGAAAGGAAGAATGCAGGCACGCTTGGCTAATTCCCCAAAGAATGTGTCGGGACGAATAGCGCGTAACTGCCGCAATTCAGCATCACTGAGTTCATCAGTGATAACCTTGTCCCCCACTTCCTTAACAAAAGCTACTTTGGAATTATCTGCAATCGGTTGCCCGCTGTGCAGCGTATCCATAAACTCTTCGTGCTGTGCCAAACGATTAAGCACGCCTTGCTCAAATGCATTGAGCTGCAAAGGATTGTTTTCTTCAGGAAGATTCACATTTGCAAATTTAGCCCATTCAGCTCCGCTAATCACAACATTTCCAGCAGAAGCAGATTTCTTAAACTCTGTATCATTTGGAAAACGATATTCAAGATAATGCGCTGTGCGATCTGCAGGAAACGCCACATCCGAAGCATCAAAAAATGTCGGATGATCATTAATCACATAAGCATACTTGGTAGCTTCAGGCACCCACTGATTCATCTGCAGCTTTGCATGCTTACAATAATTGGCAGGGAACCTGGCTTTGTTGTCACAGATATTGCAGACATCATAAGGAACCCGGGCACTCATGGAATAAGAACGCTGCTTGCCATCGCGCAGAGATTCATAAATATCTTCCGCCTTCTTAATGTTACCCCACAGAATTAATTCTGTGCGTGCCATCTTAGGATTGTAAGCCGCGTACTTAATCTGCCCAATAGCCAGATCCTTGGACCTATGATTATGTTCACGGAAATAAGCCCCATTACTAACAAACGTCGGATGATAAGTCACACACGCCTTCTTGGGCCAATAATCTCCATTACGGTTTTGTCCGTAAGTTTCCGAATCACCCATGATGATGCAATGCACACCATAATGATCCTTGGGCGGAGTAAACTCTGTAATTAACTCTTTGCTAATCACATCGCTGGCAGCCGACTTAATGAACGCGTCACGATCCAAAAGTTGATTTAAAACTCCGCCGCATGATTTGAACAACGCGTCTTGGTCGTCTTGATGATGGATTTTAGCAAAAGACATATATTACTCCCTAGTCTGTAAGTAATCGTTTAATTTGGTTGCAAGGTAAGGTGTTGCTGCGCCCAGCGCAAGACCTGTCACACCCGCGCCAACACGCCCAAAACGCCCCCCAATACCTTGAACTTTTCTTGCATCAATAAACCGTTCTAAATTGCCACGCGTACCTTCAAGGAAAGATCCACTCGGATTAATGTTTAAGTATCGTAAGAACTTATCCATTTCCGCAGGATTGCCGTGGAACTGCCCACTCAAATTCCTCAAGTTTTGTGCAAGCCTAGGATTCCCTTTCTCAAACAAATTAGTCAAAACAGATTTAGCTCCGCCAATGTCTTTGTTTGCAATTAAACCTTCTAACTTAGCTTTAGTCTTACTGCTAGGTAAAGATTCTACAAAATTCTTAAGAGCTTGTTCCGCCCGCGCCGGTTGGAGATTTGAGGTAAATTTACTTCCCAAACCTAAGCCAGCGCCAGCACCTAAAATAGAAGCCAAAGGTGAACGCAGTACCTGTGAAGTAGGATCAACATCTTCAACAGGTAATGCTTGTTCTAAATTTTCTTTCCCTTTCGTAATCAAAGCAGCTGATCCAGCTCCTAGACCTCCCGCTAAAACTGCATTACCTAATGCACTTAAAGTCTTTTGACCCAAAGTTTCATTTTTCTTACGTGCACGCAAAGCCGTCAGCAATCCAGCTGCACCCGCGCTGCCAAGCCCCGCCAATAAAACAGGATTAGTAAGATCAATATTTTTAATAGCTTCGGTAAAAGCAGTCTTGGTAGAACCCATTTTAACTTCGCTTAAACCACCAAGCCCCGCACCACCAGCCACACCCAAGAGGGCATTGCGAATTAAACGCTTACGCTTTTGTTCCCGGGTTTCGCCTGCAACATCACCAGTGGCTGCAGTCCCAATCCCTCCACCTAAAACTCCACCAAGAAGCGCTTTGGTAATTAAATTTTTTAAGTCTGGAGATTTGAGAGCAGCAATTTCTTTTTCAAGTTCAGGCACTGCCTCTCCAGCGTGCACAATCCCTTTAAGTTTATTGGCAACAACCTCCGCATGCTGTTTGGCACTATCAGATAACTCAGAAGCTTTGTTACCAGCGGTAGATAAAAGTTCTTCTGCTTTTTGCTGTGTCTGTCCTGGCAGTTCCGCCATTTTAGCACCTAACGCTTTTAAATTTTCCGGAAAATTCTCAGTCATATTTTTAGCTTTATTAAAAGTATTTAGTTTTGCGGACGCCAATAATTCAGCAATAGACTTTTCTTGAGTTTCTTTATCTACAAACTCTTTTAGCACATCCAAAGATAACTCATTGTCTTGGTCCATCCCTATTAACTTTTTTAAACATTAGTATCAACCCACGTCCCTGCAGAATCGCCTTTATCCGTAGAGTACGCTTTAGCCGCATTAACTGCTGTCACAATACGCGCGCTAATTTCAGCCTTGAAAACATTGGCCCTGTCTTCAGCATCTTCGTAATCGTCTGTATTGAACAACTGAACAACCGGGAATTGACTGGGAAAACGTAATTCACGATTAGCCAAAGTAAATGCAGGAGGTCCTGTAAACTCTCCACCACAATCCACAATCGGTTCACCATTCTGCCGAATGGCTTCACGCTCCACGGGAGTCAAAGCCTGGTCTTCGCCTTGATCCAAGCCAATTTGAACGTGATAAGTCTTATTAAGTAATGTAATTGTTTTCCTTAAAATCATAAAAGGATTTATTATACTAACCTGAATACATTTCATCAGTGAGCGCTTTACGCCGTGCTGCGGCATCCGTCATGGACTTATCAATATCTGCAATTGTTTTGACTGTTTGCTGAGGAATGCCGCCGTATTGCAATGCCTCACGAAGAGCAAACCTAAGCATGTTAGTATTACGCGCAATATCAGGTTTCGTGGCGCGTAAATCGTTATACATGTCCACCAACTGCACTGGATCAGCTTCAGCTAAAATAGGGTCTGTGATTACAAGCTTTTGCAGCCCAGCCATGGCAGCTGCGTCATCGTAGGCTTCATCAACTTTCTTTTGCCTGTTCTTCGGTTTATAGCCTTCCAAGCTCGAGTGCAGCAATTTATTTAAATCCAGCCTTGGCTCAACCATCTCAGGCATTTCCACAACGTCATTACCCGACGTAACAATATTCTTTACGATTTCACCAACTTGATCAATTGGTAAATCACGCCCTTTGCCCTGCTCTTGCCTGCGTTCGTCAGTTTGTCTATTAGGTTTATTACGCGCACTAACAGCTGCAGCAGAGGCCGACTTTTCATTTACAAAAAAGTCCACATCTTCAACCAAAGAAAGTTTAGTTGCCGCATCTTTAATCAAAGGCATGACATTGAACCTATCATGCAGAAGTTTACGTTTAGTGACTGGCGTACCATCAAACTCCGCCAGCTTGGTGCTTACATAAGTATTAGCCTCTTTAATAGCTTCGCTGTAAATAGCAATATGATTAGCGTCACCAAACGCATGGACGTCTTCTCCAATTAAAACAGATTCATCCGCATTTTCACGAAGAAGTTTTGCAACTTTAGAAAAAGCTGATTTAAAGTTATCAGCCAATTCTTCGCGAAGTTCTAAAGCTTGTTCAATCTCACGATTAATGCTGTCCAGTTCATCGCGCTGTTGATTAAACTCCCGGGCAAGATCGCGTGCGGATTTCACAACAGACTCAGCTGGCGTAACAGAAGCGGCTTTTGTGAATTCACCTTCAATCTCCGCAGTTGCCATCTTGAAGAAATTAGGCACGCGTGTGCTTTCTCCTAATTCAATCTGCACCGCAGGTTTTTTAGCCGCAGTTTTATTCTGCGCTTGTTCGACATACTTGGCCCCAATCTCTTCCGGATTTAATAAAGGAAAAGTAGCACCACGACTGTCCGCGTTCTTTTCTAAAAAAGCTAAAGTACGCGCAGTGTTCATAGTCTGGGCCATTTTAACCAAAACGGCAGGCTCCAGATTATTTTCGTTTGCGTACTCCAACAAAATATTCTCAGCCCCTGCCGAGGAACTCTTAATCCTGGGAAGCAATTGCTGAATGGCTTGAATTACTTGAGAGGGCGACATAATGTTGCTGTATACTTTACTTTTTAATATGTCTTTCTACAAGTTAGTTCTTTGGATATTAGCAATATTTATAGGAATTAACTTTCGCTGCTGTAATAGTTCTGCAGATTACGAACATGCTGCAATTGCTTGACCCGTTGCAGTTCTGCAATAAGCACACGTCCACCATGCCCAGTAAAAGGACTCTGGGTTTCGGTTTGTCCGCCCTGTTTTGCTGCAGACATAAGCAACCTTGCATTGCTCATCCCAGCCGCGCCTGCTCCTTGGTTCAACCAACCATTTTTAGCCAATAAATAGCCATTGGCCATAATCATGGCCTCAAGCCGAGCAGGTACATCGTTACCAATATGCTGAATCAACAATTCAGAAGGAAACCCGGCAAAATATAAAACATCTTCAGGACCGTGATTATAGCCAGCACGCAAAAGAATCATTTCTAAAGATTCGTTGCGGATATAATGCTCGTACATTTCCACAAGCCGCCCTTGTGGATATACAATTGAAGAAATGTACAGGTGATCTTCCCGCCGGTCATGTACATTGAAGAACAATACTTCGTAAGCCTCAATAACATCTTGGTCCCTGTTAAGTCTTGAGGCAACCTCAGGAATAGTGGCTTTAGGATTAATTAAAAGCGCATGCAAAACCGCCCTCTCCTTTTGCATGTTATGCCCGGTAAAAGTTAATGCCTCTTTTAAGACCGGGTCTTTGAATTTGTTTTTATCGAGATTATAGAGATACGCTCGCCATACCCATTCATTGGAACCTTGAAAGATTGGGGGTAGTTCCAATCCATTAAGCGCCATTGTCCGCGCAAAGTTCCATCCAAATTGGAGATCTTTATAAGCGTACAAAAACCTTCCAAGCTCAGGGTCATCAACGCCAGCAATAGACCCAATCGTACCAATTTTAAAATGATCTTTTAGTACGTCTTCCGATGGATCGGGTAAAAACCCGCACGCATGCTTAATTGTAGTGGCGTTCATTAACTCAGTTCAGCCCTCTAAGCTCGTCAATACTTTGCTTAGAAAATTGAACTTCTTCACGCAACGCATTGACCTTTTCTTTTAACTCATAAGCTTCTTCAAGAAGCGAGGAATTTAAAAACTCAGATTTATTCACAAACTTAACATACAAGGCAATAGCCCACACTGCTGTTGCCACTTTAAAAATCCAAGTTTGTGCCACAGCATCCATCAACATCGGTTTCATAGTGTGTGTCTCATTAAATAGTTAAACCACTATGACTATTTAGAAGGCGGAAGATCCTGTGGTTGTTTTGGATTTCTTTAAGAGGTTAAGTGTAAGTGTTCCAAGACTCTTAAAGTTAGAGGTTAATTCAGACTCCATGTCCGTCATGTCGTCTTGTCCAATTGCATTTTCGAAATCCTTGGGTTTCCAGTAGAAAAGGAAAATCATACGACCGATAGAGTCCAAAGCATTTTCCATATGCGGCAAATACTTGTCCACAAGAGCAGCGGCATCAAACGTCTTAACTAAACTACCAACCAAACCGTGTTCAAAAACAAACGGCAGGTTTTTGGAATCAGCCAATTCTTTGAGTTTATCCGGGTCGTTGGATAAAAGCTCTTCGGCGCTCAAACTATTACGATTCCCGCCATTGCCGTGAGAAGGATCGTAAACCTCATTAAGAGGGATCTCACGAATCTGCGGGCCTTTGGTTTCTGTGCGCAGCGCATATTCTTTTGGCACATCCACAGCGGTATTGAAATAACTGTCGTAACTTGGAGTGAAATCCGCACGATCAATCACCCTGGTTAAACCAAGCGCCATTTTGACGTTTTTAGGCTCCACATAGAAAGCCACTTTCTTTTGGGTTAACAGACTCTCCAAGAGCGTATTAACTTCAGAGGCACGAATACCCAAGTCTGCTGCCAAGAACGCAGCCGCCTTAGTAGTACCAGCGTCATTGTCATCAGACATGAACCGGCGGAGTTTATTGCCTGTTTGAATTTCAAGCCCGTCATCAGTGCCTTCCAATGTAAACTTACGAAGCCCGGAATTAATGAGTGTATCAACCATTTCCTTAGGCTTCATTAAGGCCGGTGCCATAGCCAGCCTAAGCTCATTCTCAATCCTTGGAACCTTCTCAGTCTTAACTTCAATGAACGCTGTGTCATTACCAAGAATACCCATGTGCCAAGCCGAAACCTTGGCATTTTCGTTCATGATTAATTCACAGGTAGAATGACTAGATTCACCCCACGTATCCACGCAGGTTGTCTCAAGCGAAATAACCCCTGTAGATTCTTTATTGGTCTTAGCTTTAATTTTAAAACCTTTACGACTAACCACTTTGTCCTTAGGCAGAAACAACAAATAGGTTTTACCCACCTGCGGATCTTGGGTCATCATGCCTTTAATGGCATCTTCTTCATCAGGCAGACAAGAGCCATACCAACCCTCATCGCCAACTTGCAGCGTGTGATAACAGACCGAATTTTTATCTTCAGGGAAAATAAATGCCTTAGCACTTGAAGCCGAAGTCACCCGATCCCGGAAAGGTACAGGAATATCTCCCGCATATTGCCCGCAATTACATTCCTCATCCACATCAGCCATGAAAACCTTGGTCATCTCCCCGTCTTTTTTCATAACGCCATAGAACCCTGGCGTTTGCATGTTCTCGAGGTTATGATCGGTATCCTTGTAGATCTGATTAATTTCTTCGTCATGCCTACGGTCGTCGAAGATATAACCAAATTTAATAAACTCAGCCAACTCCTGCGAAGTGGAAGCAGCCTTGATATTACCCGTGCGAATAGACAGCGAATAGTTGCGGTTGTCCGAAGCCTTCTTAACCGGGAACTGCATCAGTTCTTCGATGTTATCCACTGTGTGCATTAACGCTTCGGCAAAAGCGTAGCTATTTTTAACGGCACCAGCAATTGCTTCAAATGCCATTTCTCCGCCATCTTCATTCACGAATTGGCGAAGAAGCCCGGTCGGCGCAAAGCTCGCCACTTTGGGACAAAAATCTTGAATAAAATTTTCGAGCCATTGTGCGTTACTAAGATTTTCATTCCCCAAAAACCCCGCAAGTTTCTGAGCGCTTGCCGTTTTGTAACGGCGGGGATAAATCATCGGGTCAAGACTCACACCCGTTTGCAAACCATCTGTGCGATTCTTTGTAATTGCATGCCCTTCTTCAGGCGTATTCTTTTCTAAAATAAAATCAATCCAATCTTCTTCAAGCGGCACAAACTTTTTGTTTTGCACACGCCAAAAAAGAATCTGCCCTTTAATTTGCCCATTTAAGAAAAAGACCGGCGCATAATACAAAGCACCATTAATATTAAAACCAAAGATGCCCACTAAACGACTTTTGTCGTCGTTGGCATAAATCATTTCAAAGCCCATAAGATATGGCCTAGTACAAATCTTACTGGCTTTCTGGGCTACGAACGAAAAAGCCTGATCGGCAAAAGCTTTTTCAATATCATCATTTTTAGCTGCAACAGCAGAAGCATGCTTGCGCCAATCGTAAGCGGTTAAATTGCTCATAGTATAAACTTAATTAGCTCCCGGCTGTTGGACGGCAGGCGTTGCGGTTTTTTTGGGTTTAATCCCTCGCAATGCCTCAATGTGCGTTGTAAGTTGGTTATCAATTGGACTAAAAATTTTGTCCGGATTAAAAGCTGCAGTAAATCCACCGGCTAAACGTCCTAAAATGCCAGATTGATCGTAGGCACTTCTAGCCTCGGCAAGCTGTTGTTGTACCCCTTCAAGCGCCCTAGCTGCGCCTTCTTGACCTGCGTTCAATTTGTCTTTTTCATTGCCGACTCCAAACGCTAACCAACCAGGCACTCCGAAAGGCAAACCTAAACCGTAACCTGCTGCAATTTGAGCGGGATATTTAATGGCCCTTCGAGCCCATGGGTTTAACGCGTTCCAAGCGTTTGCCGTATCAGCTGTTGCACTTTGGAACGCTTGTCGCGCTTTTAAAAAGTCTTTAGCTTTACCAATTCCACCAATCCCACCACTAGGAAGTGAAATAACCGGAGGTCCACCTGGCAGTGCTAACTGCCCTTGGGGGATAGGAGGTTGTGCTTTACCTAAATTACTAAACCACCTAGCAATCCCTCGACCTGCGCCTTGTACCTTTTGAATACCACGAGCTGGTAAATACCTAGCGCCAGCGCGAACTAATCCGGGCAAAGTTCGCAACAGCGCACCATAAATAGCGTTTTTAACCATGGAGTTCTGTGCGCCCAGTTTAATTAAACCGTGCTGCAGCAAAACAAAATTTAAGTCGTTATTCATACGCGTATTTTATAATTATGACATCTTAACGTAAAATTGCCAATCTCAATTCTTTTTGTTTTGTTGAGTGACCGCATCAGTAATCTGATCATTTACTGCCGTGGGAAACGCCCCAACAACCGGCGTTACTTGCCCTTCATTGGTACGCGTATTAATCAGTAACGCTACCAGTGCGCCAATAATAGTGTCACCTGCATGAGTTACGGCTTGAAGCGCGGAACTTTCCTTTACCTCCAACCCCATCATAAGGTAGGCGCAAAGAAACATAATATACATTAAAGCTAATGCCGATAACGTAAGGACTACGGTATAAACCACCTTAACGGGAGTCTGCACATTGGTGGGAAGATTCGCCATAAATTTCCCCCATTGTATACCACCCGGCCCCATATAATCCATAAATAGTTTCAAAAGCTTTATCATATAAAGCCCCGCAAGTTTCTAAACTATACTTTGCTCTAGCTGCATCCGCTATATGTTTACGATTTAATTTCTCCGCGTCTTTTAGAGCTTTAAGCCAGTCCGACAAAGTGTGACATCTAAAACCATTAGTCCCATGTTGAACAGTTTCAGAAAAAGCTCCGTAATCGGTTGTAATTAAAGGAGTACCACAAAGTAAGCCTTCAACCCCGCTACCGCCAAAAGGCTCAATAAAATTTGTAGGCATTAAACTACAAATTGCATTTCGCATAAAATCACTTCGCAAATCGCCTTTAAGCGGACCACGATATTCGATTTTAGGATGCAACCATTTTTTAGGATTACCTTGACCATGCAAAATGATTTTGGGGCTGTCCTCCGGTAAATGTTTGGCAATCTCGTAAATTGTATCCAATCCCTTACATCCATCAATTCGCCCCAAGAAAGCGTAATACTTTCCAGGTTCATAGCTGGGCTTCCAATCATTTATTTCAAAATAATTAGGGATAACAAACTCGTAGTGTTTGCCTTGATTATTGTTTTCTTTTCCAGCGTGCCAATGCCTCCAAGCGTAACTCTCAAATATACGGATCGTCCCGGGCATTAGGGTTGGATAACCAATCCCTGTTTCAACATGAACATTGTTAGGGAAAACACTCTTAAGAATTGAGTGCGCATGTCCAAATGGATGGCAGATAATGTCTTTGGGTTTTACCCGCTTAGACATTTCAGTAATAAGCTTTTCTTCAAAAGCTTTGTGATGCGCACTACCAATTGTAGCCAGATTACCATGAAACGCCTTGTCGTCCTGACGGCCAGTTAACGCGGTTAATTCGTCCTTGGATAAAACAGAAACGCGTTCATCTGCCTCACTCTCACTTCCTTCATTCGCGTATTCTATTACTCTGTAGTCATACATCTTAAGCATCCGAGCGAATCGAAGTGCTTTGCCTGTGAACGCACAATGCGAGTAATCCTTATTATGGATAGTGTGAAAAATACCTACGAGATGTAATGTTGGCTTCATACGCAATTCCTAAGTAACAAGTTATACCGACGACGCAAACTTAAACTGGCTGCGTGATTTTATTTAAATCACGAAGTAGTTATCGCCATCCGATACGACATTAATAGCGCTCATAGCATATTTAATGTCGTAGCTATTAGACCCGTCAATTGTTGCAGACTGCACCATGACAGTTACCAAGTTAGTCGAAGAATCAATTTTTTTTACGTTCAACGTCCTCCCGTTTGAATCTCCTGGATTAGGCAACGTAATTTCAAGTGGGGCGTCACTGGCATCACACAAAATTACAAAGTCTTGATTGGTCACAGTATAATCCGTTGTGACCTTCTTGATGCCAACACGTAACTGGCTTACAGAAAGGGTGGTGAAAAACCCGGCATTTGGATGTGTAGATCCTATGACAGGCGGAATAGCAAACGTGCTATTGTCAGCTTGCGCCCTGTGCTGTGACAAATATTGAGGCATGATGTAGCGTGGTGTTCCTGTTGATAAAGTATCATATTATGGCGTGCCCCGTATACAAAATCACGCAATAAATATTGATTACCCTTTGCCAATAACATCTTGGCAAGCACCAAGTAAAGAAAAATGGGATACGCAGCTTCTAGCCGCCACACAAACACCATGCTTATTCCCACTCGGGAATATCGTAACCTAAGTAATTAAATAGTTTTTCGTTCCAAGGCTTAAAATGTTTTTTTAATTCAATTTTAACTTCGGGATCAATTACACGCCCGTCATATACTCTGACATGAGACTCTACATTAGAAAGATTAAATGAAGCTAAATTTAAAAAGTTTAACACTTTTGCAAGTTCCACTTCGGGCTGGGTTTTTAATCTTTCTTGTACAATAACTAGAATTTGTTCTTTTGGGAAAAAAGAAGACCAACGAGTTAAATGTTTTTGATAGTAACCTGCATGTAAAAGGTAAGGATAATTTTTAGTAGCTTCAACAAATGAAACTCCCAATGCTGGAGGTGCGTGAAATGCACGATCCTGCTGAATATGATTGTAAGCAGAAAAAGCACGCGATACAGGCTCTCTAACCATATAAATAAACTTACACTCAGGTATAGTAGCTTTAATTCGCTTAGCCACTTCGGGATAAATACAATAGTCCGGGCTTTTCTCTATGAGGAATTTACCCTCTTCAGCAGGCGCAAACCAATTTGAATACCATTCAAGTCCCTTGTCCCAGTTGTTAGAAAAAAATGTTAATTCGCTTCCACCCCCAGTTTCTGGAGGAGTCATACCTGCTAATGCGTAATTGTCTGCGGTCGCACACCACACATCAGGGTGATTATTTAAAGTGTATAGTAAACCAGTTGTCGCGCACTTCTGTGCGCCTATAATAATTGCATGCGGTAATTTCATATTCCGTCCTCTCTTCTACTTTGAAACATTTTTTTAAAGTAATCTATGTGTTCACATTCAGGATTCCATTCAAGTAATCCTTTGTCGTTAATAAAAACATCCTTGGAAAAGTCCAACACAGGCATTGTTTTATGCTTTTGATAATCGCGGTCTTTCCAGTCCCCATGCCAATTATGAAGAACTAAATTATCGGCATAACCAATTTTACCTTGGGCATATTCTTTTGCCTTCTTGGACCACTCGACCCACTCAGGAGATTTCCAACCATTTTTATTGAAAACTCCGCCAATAGTGTAGCCCACAGCTTCACCCCCTGGAATACCTCCAAAACCATAAGCCATTACACTGTCTCCAGATCCAGAGAAAGAATAAGGAAATAGACCACCAACTTTAGCCCACATATCCCTGCGGGCTGCCCAGGCAAACCCCGGGTGAAAGTAAACAAAATGCCACCAGTTTTGTTCTTTTTTGGCATTCGCGTAACCTGCAGAAATAAACTCCTTCTCAGGTAAACCATACTCATCAAGCCAAATGCCTTTTTTAAAGCATTGAATAACTTTATAAGTATCTAGCGCATAACTGATTTTTTGTAACCAGTCAGCCTGAGGGAAAGTCATGTCACAGTCTATCCACGCAATTTTTTTGTAGCGAGAAGGAACCTTTTTTTCAATTAAATTAAGTAATTGTTCCTTGTGCCAAAGAATACTGTTGGTTTCCAATAATAATGTATTAGATGCTTGTGGTAGAAGATGCGGTTGACCTTCCAGAGTTAATTCAGCCACATACAACGGATAATTACTTCCAACCTCCCATAAAAATCTTTGGAAATTACCAATAGGTGTACGGAAATTAGCCATGTTAAAATAACATGTAATAATTGCCGTATCACCTAAATGTTTTAATTCAGGTAAATCTAATTTAAATGTGTCAGGTTTCCAATTGTTTTTTTCTTTTAAGCTAACATGTACGTAAGGCTTATTTGGTTCCAGTGTAAAAGTGGGATTATTCTGAGGTGTAGGCGGAGGCGCGGGAGGCTTTATTGGCTGCCCCAGCGATTGCGCCTTTAGTTGTTGGCGCAATTTAAACGAAATACTTTCCTCAGGTTTCATAACTAAAATTAAATTGCTAATTAATTTTAGTTAATTATGCAAAATAAATCAAAATAAATAGATTAAAAAAATGTAGTAATTACGCAAATACCAGAAGCGCCGTTACCTCCGTTACCAGGAATACCAGTTAAACTAGGAGTGGAGCCGCCTCCGCCCCCACCACAACCATACCCCGTAGCATTTGCACCTGAACCACAGGTCGCACCAGCGGCACTACATGAACCGCCACCACCGCCTCCAGAACCATTGAATATGAGGGATGTAATTGCGCGTGGTGTAGCAGCATTCCCATTAGTAACGGAAGCAGCCGTAGCGGAAGAAATTCCTGCCGATCCAAATTGAATAGTAAATGGATTTGTTCCAGAGTTGCCCGGGTTTAGTACGGTGTTCGCAGCAGTTATACCGCCACCTGCACCTCCACCCTGTGGAGCGTGTGTCGCAGCAGCCCCTGCCCCACCTGAAGTAGTAATACTAGGAACTCCGCCAGCATTTGAATTTGGAGAGCCACCGGAACCTGCAGCAGGCAGCGCAGTGGCTCCAGCTCCTGCAATTCCTTGCCCCGAACGAGCTGCCGCTAAAATCCCAATAGTTGGACTGGCAAATGACGTAGTGCCTCCTAAGCCAGCTGCAGTCCCACCAAAAATACCTCCAGCACCGCCGCTTCCCACAGTAACAGTATAACTTGCTTCAATTAGTTCGGTAGCGTTAATAACCACACGAGAGTAACCGCCAGCTCCTCCGCCACCGCCACCATAGACACCAATAGCTGCGTTAGATCTACCTCCTGCGCCACCTCCACCACCTCCCGAAATACATTCCACAACAATTAACTTGGCATTTGCGGGTTTTGTCCACGTACCAGAAGACGTAAATCTCTGAACATCCACCGATGGAAAAAGATAGGCCATAATTATGCGATGAAATAATTTGTTCCGTCAGAGGCAATCGTAATAGTCTGATATTGTGTCGATAACACAACAGAAGCTTGACCATCAATTGTTCCAGAAGGCGGTGTGATTGTTACGGTATTTGTACTGCTATCAATTTTTTTAATTGTAACCATTTGACCAGATAGCGGAGCTTGCAAGGTTATCACATAGCTTACAGAACTTGCATTCACTAACACTAAGCCAGAACCATTACATGTAGCTGTCCCTGCAACCCCGGCAACATTCTGCACACCAACTGCCAAACCTTTTGTTGTCGTCAAATTCGTTGTCGTAAGATCCCAAGGACATTTTACGACGCTCCTAACTGTACCTGCCGATCCCGCAGTGCAATCCACAGAAAACTGCGTATCATAACCATAAGCAGAATATTGCAGCGCAAATATACCATTATCTGCCACCAAATACTGTATATGACCAAGTGTACGGTCTTCTGTGGCTAATGCTGCCTGTGACCCCGTGGTCGTAGCAATACCGATAAATGACGGATACGATATGGGAGCTTTAGCCGCCAAATCAGAAGTCAAATTAGCAATTTTACTTTGGGCAATAGCAGCAGCCGCATCTACATCTGCGTCAACCAGCAAGGTTGCCGGGGATTGAACTGAACCATTTACAGTTTTCCATAACCCAGTTCCACCCACCAAAGGTAAACTTGTATGGACATGAGAAGGCGTTGAATCTCCAAATTCAATTGTAGCTGTATGCCCATTTGCAGTTGCTTGAACTTGCAGCTCAATATAAATTCTATCCGTTAAAGAAATAGCAGTTTCAGGAACAACACAAGACAATGAAAATTGTTTACTGATATTATTAATAACGTCTATACCGGAAGTAGAAATTGCGCTTCCTACAGTTGTACCATCATAAATGTAAATAACAGCACGTATTAAAGTACCGGCATTTACATTTGCACTGCCATAAGCCCAAACATTAATATCCCAAATACCAGCAGGAATACTGGAAGTATTAGGATCAATCGGTGTGGATTCTGTAACGTAACCGCCAACAGTGGTCCAAACATTTGACGTAAGTGTACCTGTCGTGACACTACTAGCCGCGACGTTTGCCGTACGCCCTAACTGATAAGGTGTATTCGGAATTCCGGTAGTAGGCGCGTCAGCAGCAGTACCATTATTAAAATAATACGTAATACCGTTGGCACCACCACCGCCACCTGCTGGAGCATTAGCGGGCACCCACTCAGTGCCATTATAAGTCAAAATCTGCCCGTTAACTGGGATAGTAGTACCAACTGAATTGCCTTGGATTTTAGCAACGGTAGGATTTGGATATGTACCGCTTAAATCACCCCCAGCAGCTTCTCCAGTTAATCCTGGACCGGTCGCTCCAGTAATACCAATAGGCCCGGTCGCTCCAGTAACACCAATAGCACCTGTTGCGCCCACTGGGCCTGTAACACCTGTAGGTCCAGTGGAACCTTCAACACCTGCAGATCCAGTTGCACCTGTTGAGCCTATCTCGCCTTGCGCTCCTGTCGGTCCTGTAACACCAATTGGTCCTGTAGCGCCAGTAATTCCTATCGGCCCAGTAGCTCCTGTTTCGCCTGTATTTCCAATAACTCCCGTAGCACCTGTTGCCCCTATTCCGGCAATTAATTGCCAATTAATAGTGTCAACAGAAGGATCATTTACACTACCAGAAACAGCGCTTTTGCAAACATACGACGAATCATTCCAAATGACTACATCGTTAATTACGTAATTTCCAGAACCGCTTACCCAATAACCAACAAAGTTCAGGATAGCTCCAACGCCCGTAGGCCCTGTAGCTCCCGTAGCGCCAGTTTCACCAGTATTACCTTGAGGGCCAGGCCCACCTTGTGCACCAGTGGCACCTGTAGGCCCAGTTTCGCCTATCGGCCCAGTCGCCCCACCAGGATCACCCTGAGGACCAGTGGCTCCAGTGACACCAGTTGCGCCTGTGTCCCCAGTATTTCCTTGAACGCCTGTAGCGCCAATAGATCCGCTAGACAATAATTGCCAATGTACAGGGTCAGAATCAGGAGGTGTAGTTGAGGTTATCTGCGCATTACAGACATAAGAATTGTTGGAATACGAAACGATGTCATTTCGGAAATAAGTAGTGCCACTAATCCATGCACCCTGCCCGGCCCAAATAGCGCCCGGTCCAGTAGGCCCTGTTGACCCAGTATCGCCCACTGGGCCAGTGGGTCCCATGGGACCTTCTGGACCAATCGGACCTTCCACTCCCGTTGCGCCAGTGGCACCAGTTGCACCGCCGGGATCACCTTGAGGACCTGTAGGGCCAGTTGACCCCATAAGCCCTTGATCTCCAGGATCACCTTGAGGTCCAGTAACACCAGTCGCACCTTGGACAGTTAAAACTTCCCAACCAAACCCAGGAGGCGCACCCCCAATTGTCCAACCTCCTGTGGATGCAAGGATCCAAAGAGACTCGGCTCCGCTTGGGTGTGTGACAATGTCGCCTAAATAATATTCGGTGAAATTATCCCATAAACCGCGATAGCTGTTTACAATTGTGCCCTGCGCACCAGTGGGACCAGTAGATCCTTCTGGACCTGTTGCGCCTGTGCTGCCAATTGGTCCAGTAACACCAGTCGGACCGGTTTGTCCAGTGAAGCCAGTTGCCCCAGTAGCACCCGTAGCGCCCTGAACATCTAACCGAATTAATTGCCAACCAATTGGCGCGTCTACCCATACCAACAAGATTTGGGCATAATCAATGTCCAAATAAAAAGGAAGATCGCCCCCGTTAATTTTATGAACAGGGTTAAGAACTTCTAAAGCAACATTATTAGTTGTGAAAAACCCGGCAATATCACAAATCTCAATTGCATCACCAATTGATGGTGATACAGGTAGAAAAATATTAAAAGAACCACCTGAAGAATCAGCAGCAATCTTCTTGTTAATTACGGCATTATAATCATCAGTTACAACAGTATACTTGATGTCCGCCAAAGGGCCAGTCGCACCAGTTGCGCCTGTAGGCCCAGAAGCCCCCATGACGCCAGTTGCCCCAGTAATACCGATAGGTCCCGTAGCACCAGTTGCTCCTGTAGGGCCAGTAGAACCTTTTACACCTGTAGGCCCAGTAGCACCAACATTTCCAGGAATGGAAAATAAATACCACCCATTAATATTGGTGTTATTACCAGATGGATATAACCCGGAAGCTATTGTGTCGCTGGCTACGTAGGTGTAACCATTAAAGCTAACAACACTATTAATTAAATATGTAAGAGTAGGATTATACGCACCTTTCCAGATTAACTGTGCCCCCACCCCAGTAGCGCCTGTTGCGCCAGATGGACCTTTTAAAAATACTTCGTCAGCAATAATCCCAACAGCTTCATAGCCATCATTAGGACCAGTAGCCCCAAGGGTATCACCCAAATAAAGGAACAACTGTCCTGTATCCCTAACCAATACAAACTCACCAATATGTTCAACCGAACCAATTGGTAAATTTGTTTCTAAATCAACTACATCAAATATTACAAAGCCTTTGCCTGTTACGCCTGTTGCGCCTATTGGACCAATAGGACCTGTAGGGCCAGTGATACCCTGCAGCCCACTTGGCCCCGCAATAATTCGTTGTTGAGAAAACAGTGACATAAAGAATTAAATACTATTCTGGAGGAGCAGGCGGGGCTGCTGTAGCAATAGCTTGAATATAGGCTGTCCAGTTTGCTGTAACATTTTCCGCAGCAAACGCATATAATGAAATATATCCAGAGTTTACAGGATCTTCAATTAATTGAATTCCATTCCAACCCATGGGATAAGTTGCTGTTCCCATTTCGGCTAAAGCTATCGTCACTGTTCCTTGATAATTTTTAGCGTAAAATCTAACTATGCTAGAAAATAAATTAAGGGAATAATCAATTCCTTGAACAAAAATAATTCCCATCAAAGAAGTATTAATATCCAATTGCAGTGTACCGCTGCCCGTTGGAGATCCAACAGGCGACATGATTACATATTCATTAGTCGTGCTCTGACACGTGGTATTAACAAAAATAGGAGGGCCTCCTACCGGACCTTGCGGCCCCTGCGGTCCGCTAATCGAATTAATCGTTAAAGGCATCCATTGCAATGGATGCGTATCTGGAGCATCCCCGATTGTGGTAGTCGTAACTAAAGCAATGTAATTAGCACCACTATAATACACAATACTGTCCTTTGGATACGCTACACCTGAATCCCAAGTGCCTGCTCCATTAACAATAATACCTGGTCCAGTTGGTCCAGTAGGACCGGATGCACCCGTAGGGCCAGTGGGTCCACTTGCGCCTGTTGGTCCATTAGGAGGCCCTTGTGGTCCAGTAATACTTTGCACCATCAAAGCCCAGTCACCACTTGTCGTTGGAACAGCACCTATAGAAGTTTCAACAGTACAGATGTACGCATTATATTCGTAAACTACGACATAATTTAAAGAATAAGTCGTAAGCGCACTCCAGTTGCCAGCCCACACAATGCTTGAACCAGCTTCCCCAGTTGGGCCAGTAGGACCGGATGGCCCCGTAGGGCCAGTTTGTCCTGTTGGCCCGCCCGCAGGTCCAGCGGGACCAGTTGCGCCAGTCACACCAGTAATTCCAGTAGGCCCAGTAAGCCCCACAGGTCCAGTTGCCCCAGTAGCACCACGTGCGCCGGTAGGCCCCGATGAACCAGTCATGCCGGTAAGCCCTGTCGGGCCTGTAGAACCGGTAGGCCCCGTAGGCCCGGTAATCCCGACAGGACCAGTAACCCCAGTTGCACCAGTTTCCCCTGTTGCGCCAGACGGCCCTGTTGGTCCAGTTTCCCCAATCAAACCAGATACGCCTTGGTCACCTTGAATGCCGGGTAATCCGCTTGGTCCTGTTGGCCCAATTAAACCTTGAGGCCCAGTGGCACCTGTAGGTCCAGTTTCCCCAACAGCCCCTGAAGGGCCTGTTGCTCCGCTAATACCAACACCTGTCGCCCCTGCTACTCCAGTTGCTCCAGTGGGTCCAGTACTACCACGAATACCTGCTGCGCCAGATGGACCTTGTGCGCCGCTAACACCGATAGCGCCACTGGCACCCACGGGTCCTTGCAGAGTTCTTAATTGAGAAAGCAACGGCATAATCGGGATATTCTAGCTACACACGACAGATTGTTCCACACTATTTAGTGCGTTTACGCAGTGAACTAAGCCGTATTAAAAACTTTTCCATAAGATAACTCAAGTAATAAGCCCAAGCTTCGCTCGTAGATTTATTCGAGGCAACCCCTCTATCTCGTAATACAAACTCCACAGCATGATAACATTCATGGGCTAATATAGCGGTTAAAGCCGGTGACCCATCGAATTTTGAATTTAAAATTATAAGAACTGTAAAACCTTTAGCAGAATGAAATGCGCAGCAACAGCCCTCCATGTCAGATGTGTCCAAATTAAATTCCACGTCATATGTTTTATTAACAAATTTTTTGATGTAACTCTCTGATTTACCGACAAATAAGTGATAATTTACACCGTACAACTCATCATAAAATGTGTAAGGCGTCATAGATCTTAAGTATACCTAAGAGGTATTTAATACACAATTTTAGGTATTAAAAATAATATAGGCGTGTGGACCTATTTCCACACGCCTATACTGTGCCTTGGGGGAAATTAATTAAAACTTTCCGGTTTGTTCAGACTTTGTACCAAATCCAGCGCCCACTGCCAAGCGCGGAGCAAAATGCACGTTCTCTGCAATGTTAGTATCCTCACCTCGCACGGCACTCTCTTGCAAATTCTTACCCAAATAAGATGTCTGCATTTTAGCCAACCAGTCAGGCATACTGTGCGCAGCAGTTCTTAACCGGGTCATGGATGGTGCAAATCCAGGTTCTGTATCACTAACCAACACATCTTTAATCTCGCGGTCAGCCAAATGCTGAGCCATACGCTTAGTCAGCTTCGTACCAATCGTATAATGCAACGCGGGAGCCTGTAGATATTTACCAACCGCTTTGGTGGAATCTAATTTCACTGTATCCTTGGGCGGAACATAATTCGCAGCCAAAGCGTTATAACTTACTTCATCGTCAGGTAGGTAATGCCCAAGCCCATCAGGGTCGGTAACCACCATGTGGTCAAGCGCCGCACGAGCAACCATTTCAGTATGCTTCCGATCAGTTTTAATCCCGCTATCATCAAGAATAGTTTTTAAACGCGAAGCATAATACTTACGACCTTCTCCTAATCCACGCAACCTAACAATATCACGTGGATCAGCAATTCCATCCGATAAAGCATCACCAGGCTCAACCGTGTCCCCAATCTTAACCGTTACATCATAACCCGGAGGCGTATAATGTTCCTGCCCATTAACGTAAATATAATTACCACCTTGAGGCGCAGGCTCAATTCTTTCAACCATACCATCCAATTCAGACACCGTTGCCTTGTTAGCAAATGCCTCTGGACTCTGGACAAATTGGTTGATGGTATTGAATCCTGCAAACGTCTTTTTTTTACCTGCGACACCACCCGTATTCTTAACAATCAATCCATTGGCCAAAACAAATAATTCGTCAACATGATCTACGCTAATGTCCCAACATTGTTTGTTTCCTAAAAACTCAGAATCAACGCGTTTGCACCGATAGAATTCATCATTTCTATTGTACGTAGCCTTATCCAATAAATCATTAAACCTTTTTTCTTTAACACCGGGTATGGCGGGTAAAGCTTTTCGGAGCTTACGTAATTCGCTTATGCGTGTTACTGTAAATTGCCATTGATCGTGCTTTCTATTGCCTTCACCAGCTTTGCCTGTTCTTGTAATTGCCGTCGAGGGTACGCCTAAGCGGAGCATCAACACTGTTTTAATATCTTCGAGTAATCCAAAAGAAGAAGAAGATAAAGAAAGTCCAATTTGCCCGTCTTTATTTGAATATAGGGATCCGTCAGTGGCTATGAAACCCGCGATTAAAGCAGCTACGCTGTTATTATCCCAGTCTCTTAAAACTTCTTCTGGTAACCTTTTTTCATGAGCGTACTTACCTAGTAAGGCATATTGCTCCAAAGCTTTTTTTAGAGGATTCCTAACTTTGGCTATCACTGTCCCGTCAGTTTTTCTAAAGTCAGCTATATCGTCATTGATTAATACCACACCCCAATCATGGCTGCGCTCACGTTTTACAAATCTAATGTTTAATGGTTCTGCATAAACACCAAGATCTTCAATCATTTTAGGATCTGCGCATGAAATACGAGCTGCGCTATCGCGTGTAGTGCGAATGCCATCGCCTAAAAACACACCCAACAGTAGCGCAATTTTTGTTTCATTTTTACCTGTGTCATCGTAGCTTGTGGGCAAAACTGCCGCAACATTCTTCCCTTTGTAGCCTGCAGGTAATTTACGCAAGGTAGTATTTAACGCTGCTTCTTTGCAGGATGATTTTTTTGTATTGCTTAAAATCTGGTGGCAATCAGTTGACTCCAAAGTCAGAAGCTGTGTGGTCTGACCCATGCGATAAGCGTACCTATAAACTGGCTGAATACCTTGGTCCCATACAGCTTTTACTTTAACAGGGAAGGTGCGCCCAAAAACATCAGAACCTAAAACAAATTCGCCAGGTTTAATTGTTTCAATTTTCCTAATTGAAAAATCAGCCATACGAACTTGCGTACCCTCTAGCAAACAATGTTTTGCGTTTAGCGCCATTTGGGTAATTGGTTCCCCAATCGCTTGGCTAGAAGTAATACCAGCCGAAGAACCTAATCCGTAAAGTTTACCTCCATT
>Ga0255211_1000202_pt1 | contig 22260 bp, 25 predicted proteins | sample Miss_Yuk_RepB_8d_FD_183036 | JGI IMG/M metagenome (GOLD analysis project Ga0255211, IMG submission 183036) | Freshwater microbial communities from Mississippi River, Louisiana, United States - Miss_Yuk_RepB_8d | ecosystem: Environmental > Aquatic > Freshwater > River | place: USA: Louisiana...
AACGAATTCAATTTTCGGGGGGAACCTAGGTTCCCCCCAACCCCCTCCTCTAATTATTAATAACTTTCCCCCACCCCCCTCCTCTAGTTTTCTCCTTTTTTATTTTTTTGATATGTGTTTTTGAAATATACAAATTAAATTCATTTTTTTATGTTTACGTGTAATTTCCCATTTCAATCTCTCCGCCTCATTTATCCAAAATGCCTCAAAATATCAAAGAAATCATTCATAATTGCCGGCTTCCAATTGATTATCTAGAAACAACGAATCAAATCTCTCCCACAGTAAAATCAGATTTAGAATTAGAATCCCAAATTTATCCTATTATTTTCGGACAGGATTCGAATCTTATCTCTCAATGGACAAAATCAACAACAACAGATTCAGAATATATCCAAGAAACTCAGAATTTCATCTCTCGCTTATCTCCAGAAAAACTCCCAACAACTCCAATAAAAATCCAAGAAGTATGGAATTCTCTTTATGATTCACCTTCGAATTTCCACGAATCTTATAATTATTTAAACATCGAATATTTCCATTTTTTAAACTTCTCTTCATTATTTTTAGGATATTGGACAATTATTAATTTAACTTCGCCTCTCCTATCTCTCTTAATTCCATTTTTCGTGATTCTAATGCCTTTTTTAATCCTGAAAATCCGTCGGATTCCAATCACTTGGACAATGTATTTCGAGATATTAAAAGAAATCGCAAAAAATCACGCAATTGGCAAATTATTCTCTCTCAAAATCGATAGTCCAACAAATATCGCTTATGCTGTTTTCGCCATAATCATGTATATTTTCCAGATTTATCAAAATGTGAAATCTTGTATTCACTTCTATCAAAATATCCATAAAATCAATGCGGACCTTATTTATCTCTCCACGTATTTATCGGAAACACAAGAGAGATATAATAATATTAAATCCGCATTAAAACATTCGAAAACATATCAACCTTTCCTCTCAGATACAAGTCAATTCGAGCCTGCTTGGACAGAAATGATAAACTTATTAAAACCTATCCGTCCATTCCAATTCAGTGTTTATAAGATATTCGAAATTGGTGGATTATATAGTCGTTATTATTCTCTCCATAAAACCGAAAAATACAGAGAGGCAATTCGTACAGCGATTTTCTTAGAAGAGTATTGTAAAGATATCCGACATTTGAAAACACATATTGAAGATAGACATATGAATACTTGTGAAATCGTCGAAGACGCAAGTGGAACTAAATTTACAGGAATGTATTATCCTTGTTTGTTGAGAGATAAAACTATTGTGAAAAATAATATCGATTTAACAAATAATTTGGTGATTACAGGACCAAACGCATCTGGAAAAACCACAATGTTGAAATCCGTGTTAATTAATACAATTATCTCTCAACAGATAGGATATGGATTCTATGATTCCTGTGAATTAATTCCATACGGACATATTCATTCTTATTTGAATATTCCAGATACAAGTGGGAGAGATAGTTTATTCCAAGCAGAAGCAAGACGTTGTAAAGAGATTTTGGATTATGTAGAGATGTATCCTGAAGAGAGACATTTATGTATCTTTGATGAACTCTTTTCGGGAACCAATGCGGAAGAGGCGACAGAATCTTCATATCGTTATTTGAAATATTTACAGACAAAACCGAAAGTGGATTTCTTATTAACAACCCATTTTACAGAATTATGCGAGAGATTAGAACCAGAGGAAAAAGAGGAGGAAAAAGAAAAAGAAATAATAGAAGATGAAGAAAACAATATTGTTGGAGAGAAAAAGAATAAGTACAGAATAGAAAATTGGAAAATGAAATCAGAAATTAATGAAGAGAAAAAATCTCTCGTGTTTAGTTATTTATTAGAACGTGGAATATCAAAAATCCGAGGTGCTTTTTTAATTTTAAGAGAGTTAGAGTTTCCGGATGAAATAATATCGAATCATTAATTATAGGAAATGGCTGAATTTAGTTCGCGAGATAATGTTTTTATATTTGATATTTCTGAACTAGAACCTGATATTATTGGACAAGATAGAATGCAGTCTATTGGAGATTTTTTAAAAGATATTATACAAGGGGCAGATTATGATATCAATAGTATTGATTTTAGTGAAGGCATTGAAAAGCATAAAATAACCATATTTATACTTAGTTATATGTTTCACTATTTTGATGACATTATGTTTAATAATTCTTCTCAAACAAATTATATAGTTAAGAATATATTTTTGCGACTTATACGACAAATAGATTCTTCATTATTAACACGTAATCAAGCCACAAACTTATACTTAACATTTCATGCTATCCCGTTAAAAATACGAAACATATTTGATAAAATAGAGAAAGACCGAAAAAATCCTGAAACTATAGAGAAACCAATTGAAACCGCTCTCGATGAAAAAATAAAAAATTATATTGGACCTGATATAGACATTGAAACCTCAATCGGAAAATATAAAATTATTGTATCTTTACACGGAATGTATGACAATACAAATAAAGAACCGACTACCTATAATTTTCCATTTCATTCATTGGAATTTATAGTGTGCAAAGGACATATATTAAATCTTATACCAAAAACTGCGACTACGAACATATGTGAAGACCGATATGAACCATATTCATATCCAGTTGAAAATGGAACAATAACAATGGAACCATATTACTTATCGAAATATAATAATGACCGTTCTCTTGGTATTTATTTATGTAATAATGTAGAGGACAATGACGATGATTTATTTGTGGATCCACTAAAAAAAAATTATGAACCATTATTTCATAATATTCGTGATGCGTTTAAGAACAGCCAAGGTGAAGTGAATGAATTTTACGTTGTATATGATGAGTCAAGGACAATGAAAACAAAATATACTTTGCAAGACGTTAGAGAGATTTTTGAAAATGATGAGCAACTAAAACAAAAGTATAATAACAATTTTGATAGGTTTGCAGGAAACGAAAATATTGAATATGAAGTAGAGTTTCAAGATTTAATGAAAAATATATATGATAAATTGGTTGAAAAAAATATTCCTCCAGAAGAATGTATAATTATTATGTCTACTTGTCGAAGTACTGTCGGAGAAACTTCCAAAAAAGAAAAAATGAAAATAAGAAGAACAAAACGTCGAAAACCACAACAACAAGCAGGAAAAAAACGTCGGGGAAAAACAAATAAAAATTTGAAAGGGAAAAATAAGAAAATGATAAATAAAAAACTAGGAAATTGAGAAAAAACATTTATATGACAAAAAAATAAAATAATTGAATTTACTCATTTATTTTATAGGGTTAGATAATTATGTTTTTTGTATTCTGTACATCTTTTGATTTTATCAGGATTTGTAGTAAAAGAAAAAAGGACATAGTCCCTTTTTCTTATTTTGTCTTTTTATTATTTTATTATTTTGTTTTCTTCTTTTGATTATTTTATTTTATTATTTTGTTTTCTTCTTTTGATTATTTTTGTTTGATTATTTTTTATTTATATATGTCCCCTGTTTTTTATATTTTGTGAGGATAATGTGGGGTAATGAGGTACAAAGTCTATCTAATGACACAAGGATAAGAAACTACATAAGTTGGCAATCGTTTTTAAGTCTGCTTCTTCATCAGCATAGTCATAATCAGGGTCGCAATTGCCGAATGTTTCCTCATTGCGTTCATCCCATTCCTTATGATCATCTTCATCTATATAATCATTATATTGTGTTTCCTCCCATATTTCGAATGCGTTTTTCATTTCAGGTGTCCAATCTTTTTCTTCGATTCCATTACAAGTTGGGACAAGAATCTGAGTATCATCCTGTCCTTCGATTTCAACCCACTTATCGATATATCCAAAAGTGTATGTTTCTTCTCTCTTTGTCTTTTCTTCTCTCTTTGCTTTCTTTTCAGCCTTCTTTCTGTCGTTAATCTTCTTGCGTTCTTCTTTGGAAATATAATTGGCGATTTCAATACCATTCATAGAAATCTTGTAAGGTGTGGAAGAAACTGCTTTCTTGAAAATGAGTGCTCTTGTTGTATTATATAATTGTAAATCGATGAATGCGTAAGATTTGGTATGTTCCTTGTTGGTGTGAAAGTCGTAGGAAATTATTTTTCCAATATGCCCAATCGCAATCATTTCCTGAAAATCAGACAAGAATTTCATTTTTTCTTGATGAGTATTCAATACAGGTAGTTTCTTCAAGAATATACTCAAAGTAGTTCCATTGCTTCCAATAAATTTCTTTCCAGTAACAAAGTTGATGTTGATGTCCATTGTTGTCGTTGTCGGGTAGGTGTCAGTTAAAGTGCGTGTTATTATCAGTGAATACTTTATTGGAACAGTTTCAAAAAAGTGTTTCAATTTTTACAGGGAACGTAGTTCCCTGTTATACCCTCCTTAAGAATTACCATCTTCACTATGTTCAGATGGTAAGGAGTAACTAGGCTTATATATTTTCTGTTGTATGTTCCGGGATAGGAATCGTATTGTCGTCAATTGTTGGTTCTGGGACAGGAATGATATCGGGCTGGGTAGGGGCAAATGAAGGAGGGGGTAAGGGATTAGCACCAGCTTGCGCGGTGCTTAATCCCGGCTGTGCGCCTTCGGCGCACTTGAAGGGGGAACTACGTTCCCCCTTCATAATATTCTCAAGTATTGCCTCTATTTTATCGATTCTCATTTTTAATTCATATATATTTACGTGTTGATGTTCATGTTCTACATTCTCTCCCCACCTAACTGTATTTGTCTTTTTATCATTGTTGGATTGCGCATTAGATATAGGTTGTATATTGGTTATGGATTGTGTATTATCCGGCATAATTGTCGCAATAATATTATCATTCATTGAGTTTCCAATCACTTGAATTTCTCTCTCTCTTTCTTTTTTTTCTTTTTCCACGAGAGATTGAATATCTGAAATTGCTTCATCTTTTTGATATTTTAAGTCCAATGTCGGCGGTGGTTTCTTTTGATTAATCAATTCATATTCACGTTTTCTCTCTTGATATATATCATTTATATAATTTGAAGCCGTTTGTGCTTGTGGAGTGTTTACAGTGAGAGAATTTGTCGGCATATTTTGGACAGGTATTGTGAATCGATTCATTTCATATTGTTCGATTCGCATTTGGATATCATTCATAATATATTGGATAGCGTATTGATTTAAATCTTCAATAGTTCGAATACCTCCAATACGACGATTCATCCAATGTGAATATACGGTTTGAATACAATCGTGAAACCATTGTTCTTTGGCTTGTCGTGGTTGAGAGGATATATTTGTAAAATATTGGTCAATTTGTGAATATTTTTGTAAAAATCTCCATAAACCAAGTTGATTTTCTGGATATAGGAAATTAGACATTCTATTATTATTTGTTTTTATCTTACTTATTTTTTACTTTAATTTTTATTTTGCTTTTTAGTCTTATTTTTATAATGTCTTTTTCTGGATTTGCGTTTTCTTTTTTCACCTCCCAATTTAGGTTCTTCTTCTCCCTCTTTTACTTCATTTGCTTGTTCTCCAAGAGATGACATCTTAGGCATTTCAGGCATTTCGGGAACCATATTTGCCAATTTGTCGGTTATAGATTCTTTGCTACTACTAGTGCTAGCGGTTGTACTAGTACTAGCGCTAGCGCTTGTATCTGTATCAATAAATTGATACGCTAAAATACTACTTGTTAATAAAATCATACCAAATGCCAAATTCTCTCTCTTGAAAACTGGACTAACAACATTATAATAAATTGGACCAAGATAACTTTGGATAGTATCATAAACAACACTGTATCCCATCTTATATAAAACACCATATATCTTTTTATCCTGCCTCTACAGATGTCATACTCTTGTTTTTTTATTTGTATAGAATCGCCGCCATAATTGCCATATAACTTGTAAATAACATCCATAACGATTCGGATACATTACGTTTCTCAACTACCTTCTCAAAAAAATTATACATAATTGTGCTGGGTGAGTTCGCATCTACTTTTGTTGGATCATATGGTTGTGGGTTTTTCAACCAATCTTGAGCGACTTGGGACAGTTGAATATTACCAAATGGATTACCCATCATTAATTTGTCTTCTTGTCCATTACCTCCAGTTTGTGCGGTTGGCGACATTACTTTCAAGAAACTAAAGAAATTCTCCAAATAAAATGGGGTGACCATAACACTATAATCAACAAATTGATTGTCTGTCGGGTTTGATTTATTTACGAATATTTTGCTTGCGATTTCTTTTAATCCACGGCCGGCGAATTGATATCCAAAAGTGTTTTCAAAAATACGAGGCAATAATGGAACACTACCGATTGTCAACATTGAAAATCCATACATAAACAAGAAAATAATCGAATTATACATAAATTCCTGGATAATAAACAATGTTGATGGTTTTCGGTGTAATACAATGACTTTGAGAGGTATCACAATTAAAAATATAGGGACAAAAACGACAATAATTAATAATGCGATTCGACTAAAAAATCGAGAGGTAAAATCCAATTCTGTTTTCTTCTTATCCACAATACTATTAAATAATTCAACAGGATTAAATAAGAATAACTTATAAAAATAATAAAAACCAAGATAATATACAATGGTTATTGCGATAGATAACACAATTAATGTGAACATTCCATAACGTTTCTCTTTCGGTGGTTCTTTTTCATTATCAATATTTGAATTCGTAGATGTATTTGTGTCTGACATTTATCTATTATACTCTAAAATATACTAGATAAGAATTTTCTACATACAAACGGGTCTTAAGCCAAGTAAGGTTGAACAGGCATTTTTTCAACAGTTCCTCGAGGTAGTGAGAGAATCTCCGCATTATTTCGTCGACCATATTTTTGATAAACTCGATAGAGAGGTATTGCGAATGGTAATATTAACCGACAATAACCCAATCCAGATGTCGCATAAATCACCGATAATAAGTCATACTTACTACATAATGCTGTTGTCAAATAAAAATAAGTATTCATTTCAATTCGTGTGAGAGAATATTCGAAAAACATTTTCCAAGTAAGTGCCACACTTTTTTCTTGGATTGTCCGAGCCGGTCGAAATAATAACCGACCTGTATGTGTTTTATAGAATGTGTCTAAATTCCACAACAATAACATATCCTTGTAATAATTAGTTTATAGTGTTTTCTATATTTTCATTTCTTATATTATGCGCTCATTTCCATTACGATTGCCTCTCTTGATTGATATCCTTCTACAATAAAATCATCAACTGTATAATCATTAATATCTTCTCTCACCTGTCCATCTTTAAAACGGAGTTTGGGGAAATCAAATGGCGAACGTGTTAATTGTTCTTTTAAGGCTTCAATATGATTCTCATAAATATGGGCATTTCCCAAATAATAAACGAATTCGTGAGCGATTAACCCACAGTGATGTGCTATTAAATGTGTTAAGAATGAATAAGACACAATATTAAAAGGAACACCTAGACCGACATCTCCACTACGTTGATAGAGAGAACAAGATAATCGGTTTCCATCGTGAACATTAAATTGACATAAAATATGACAAGGTGGGAGAGCCATTTGATCAATCTGACAGGGATTCCAAGCAGTCATAATCATACGACGACTGGTTCGTTGTTTGGGGTCTTTCAAAGTATCAATAATCTGTTGAAGTTGGTCGATGCCTCGATAACTAGCACTATTTTCAGGTTCCGCCGGATAATCAGCATTAAACCCGCGCCATTGTGCACCATAGATCGGTCCAAGTTGGTCGACATCGTATCCATGGAGTCCTCGACTATCCAAGAATTCGCGAGAGCCATTTGCGTCCCAAATATGAACACCTTGTTTTTTCAAAATCTTATTATCAGTTTCCCCGCGAATAAACCATAAAAGTTCTTTCAGACAAGTTTTCCAGGCGGTTTTTTTGGTAGTCAGGATAGGAATTGTATTGTCTTGGAGAGAAAAACGCATTTGATTTCCGAAGATGGATACAGTGGTTCCATTGCGACCTTCTTCGAAAAACCCTTGTGATAAGATTTTTTGGATAAGATACAAATATTGATATTCAGGATGAACTTCGGATACGAGTTGTTCGGCTTGTTCGAACTTGGCAAGCGCAAATTGATTGGAGAGAGGAATATTGGTGGCCGACATTATTCTGTGTAAGAGAGATAATAAAATAAATATGTATTTTCTATTTTGTTTGTTGTTCTTGTTTTTCTGAAATTGGTTGGATTGTTAAATAAGAATATTTATGTAGCATCATAATTGCTATCTCTCTTGGTTGATAATCTTTTGTCCAACCATGATAAAAACAAGTATCTTCAGTTCCTGTCCGAATCATATTGATTGTGCTGGTTTCCACAGCAAATAGATTTCTCTCTTGAACTGTTGGTAATGGAATCCCTAAGATATGGCAAGCGTGGGTGAAAAATACGTCTTCGTTTTTATTTTTAATTTGTGTGGATAAATATGGATAAATCTTTTGTTTATCGGATAAGTTTACTATAGAATTATACACTTTTAATTTTGCTTCATAATTATTTGTATTAATTCGATACCAATCCACTTGTTGAAGACACCGAATCATTGCTTGTTTTTTGCGGAATGAACAACCACCGTTTATACATCCAACATTATACTCAATATCTTCTAGACAACCACAATTCGCACCAATAAAATCAAAGGAAAGAACTACAGATTCTTGAAACATTTGATACATAAAACAATCTTTTTGGAAAACAAGAATATTGTCGAATAGAATCTGTTTCCAGAATTGGATAGAGAGAAATATTTCATTATAAGAATCGATTGTTATATTTGGTTGTCCAGTTTTCCAATAAAGATATGTCGGACAAATCGGAATAAATAGCGCGTTTGGAAAATCAATGGCGACTTGTTGTTGATATATTTGAGAGGTAATAATAACCAAATTCCATTCATATTTATCGAGAATACGCATAAAATTACAAATTACTGCTTTCATTAATGTATCATAACGTGGGTCTAAAATCAATGCTGTTTTATTGGAATTCGGGTGATTATGAAACTGTAGGGGTGGGTCGTAAGTAGATAATAAAACTTGTTCGTAGATTTCCTTCATTTTGATAAAATATGTATATTATTGTTTTTATGTATAATAACAATAATATGGTATAACACTATTTACATATTTGTCTGTTTAGTGTTTGTTCTTTCGGTTCTTGTTCTTTTGACTCTTGTTCTTTTCGGAACGTTTGTTCTTGCGATTGTTTTTCTCAGAACGATTCTTGTTGCGTTTTCCGCCTTTGAGTTCAGAGAAAGCAAGACCTTTTCCGGAAGAATAAGGAGTTACTTCACCACCGCGTTGAGAATTTTTGTTTTTGTTCTTCTCGGAACGGTTCTTCTCAGAACGATTCTTCTCGGAACGGTTCTTGTTGCGGTTTCCACCCATAGTGGAATTGTTCTTCATACCACCTTTAGCATTGTTAGCACCGTTAGCATTGTTAGCACCGTTATCACCGTTAGCACCGTTAGCACCGTTATTACCGTTAGCACCGTTATTCATTTGTTCATCACCGTTAGCACCGTTATTCATTTGTCCATTTACAGAACTCATTTTATGTGTATATAAAATAGACACATAAAATAATTAGAAGCCCCACGGTCTTAACGCAATTTTATTTATTGCTAACAACACTTCGAGTTCCACTTCCACCACGGACCCAACCATCCATTGCCGCCTCTTGAATCAAATATTGAGGATTGGTAATTGTACTCTTAATATCATCCAATAAAGGATACATTTGGTTATCCATAAATGTCTTTTCAGTGATTGTCGACACACTCTTTTTGTTAGTAATGATTTTGCCTTGTCTTAAATCTGATTCTAAAGTAGGGTCGGCGGAACCTCTTCCTAAATAAGGAACTGTGACGAAAGGTCGAGGATTTAACATCAACTTTTCTTCAGGGCGAGTATCTAATCTGCGACCAAATGTGGTGTCAATATCAACATTCGAACCAATAACTCCTCCACTTGCCGAGCCACCGGCAATACCTTGAAACATAAGGGCGGGTTGATTGGTTCCAAAATTAATAAAATCACGACTGTTCATTTCACTAAAGTAATTGGAAAGCATATAGTTACTGAATTTAGTATTCATAATATTGCGTTGTGTACGATCTGAATAATCATTTCCAATACGACCAATATTGTTAAATTCGTATGTGTGTAGAGATGCCATTATAGAGATGTGTGAGAGTTCTTGGACGGGGATAGGCGCTCAATCGTCGTCGAAAGTTTATGTTGCCGTATTTGTCGGTGGTTGTATAGATTTGGCAACTGATATCATTCCATTATTTACATTGGCTTGAATAATCAGAGAGGCAATAATCTTCTGTAGGCCCTGTTTCGCTACCTGTAAATTATTTTGAGCACTTACAACTAAATTGGTTGCTGTTTCATCGTCTCCTGGATTTTTTATCTCTTGGTCTAATTTTTGTATTTGTCCACTTAAATCCATAATTTGTTTGGCCGTATTAGCGACCTCGGTAGAGGTCGCATCCACATCCTTCGACATCTTTGATAACGAACTTTCTAATATCGAATTCGAAGTATTTTTCACCCGATAACAACTATCTAAAGTTTTACCAGTGGACTGACCATATAAAAACGCAAAAGCAGTATATTCTGGCTGACACTTAATTTGGTCCCAATGTTTTGTAACATAGGCGAATTTCTGTGTATACCAAATACTAATCATCGTGGAAAAAATAACAATCAACATAATAAGTGTGCCTGTCCAATTCGCATCTAATGTTTGAATGTCTAAAACATAATAAGACATATCAGTTTATTATAAAAGAGTAATATTTTTATCTTTCAGGAGGAACCTATTACAGGCATTTATTCCAATCCGTTTCGATTCAACCCTGGTAGTATTATCTATAGTCATCATAAAGAAGAAATATTATGGATTTAGAAAATATAAAAGATGGATATGGTCAAATAAAGAAATTGTCATACATGTCATTAAATTATTCATATGTTCTACTTTCCGTTTTAATATTATCGATTTTGATTCCATTCATATTATGGTTATTTTCCAAAGTCGCGGTTCGTGCTTTAAAAGCCAATAATAGAGAATGTGAAAGTGGTCTTTTGTTTTTCTTTAATAGAGACGAATATACTCGTTGTGTCGCCAAGTTCACGAGAGATAATAAATCAGGTCCAATGTATCGAAAAACCGAAGCAGTATCGAAACAAAATCGGGAATTAGCATCGAGTATTGAATCGATTAAGGCTCGTATGGCACAATTAAAACTCGATAAAGAAAATCGGACAAATCAGATGAATGATTCAGCAAAACGGCAATATGAAGAAGCACAAGCGTTATATAATCAGTTTGTCAATGAAATGGAAGCAGTGAAAAAACAAACAGTGATTATGAGAGATAATTATGCGAATACAATTAGTGAATATATGACATGGTTTGGAAAAACAATGGATAATATTAATCAAACATTGATTCAAGAGGCAAATGATGCGAGAGATACATTGATAAAAACATCAACGGCAGTGTTTGCGAATGATCCGAGAACACAAATCATCCGACAACGAGCCGAACAAAAATGGGATGCGATTTCGAATTATTTTAAGAGATATAATGGAAATACAAACAAACCAGCGGATATCTCTCAATTAAAACCTTTAGAATCACAATATCGAGAATCAACAAATTTGGGGAATATTTCTAATTCAGCGACAGCAGGTGATGAGTTCGAATAAATGGATACTATCATTATCCCTATCCCAGAATATATGTTTTCTATAGATATTTCATTAAAAAGATGGCGAAATTTTTGAAATCATTAAATCGTAGTCATTATATTGTTCTTGGAATTGGTTTAATCATTATTGTAGGGGCGATAATGATGCGTGGAAAAGATTTTGAAGGACACGCATTTAGTGCGACCACTTTATATGAATATCCTTATGAAGGATTTGAACAAGTCCAAGACGCTTACAATAAACGTGAAAAGAATAAAACCGAAGAAAAGAAAGAAGGATTTGAAAAAGGTGCTAAGGCGGATGATAAAAAGAAAGAGGGATTTGAAGAAGGTGCTCAGAACAAGAACCAACAAAAAAAGAATGGCAAGAAGGAAGGATTTGAATCGATGCCAGAATCTACTTTAATGAAAGTAAATGGTTTATCAGGATTGTATGGTTCCCCGGATGCCGAAGTTCACCTTGCTGTCCCTGGATTTAGTATGGCAGGAGCCGATGGTTCCAAATGCAAGAGTTATGGATATACAAATGCCAAAGGCAATGTTTGTTTTACACCGGAAGAACAGCGTCTTTTAGACACAAGAGGCGGAAACTACAGCCCCAATACGTTAGGGGGAAACACATAAGGGGTTTAGATGCGTACAGTGCTATCCTTATTGATGCGCAACGAAATATCCAATACTTATATAAGAATGAAAATTGCAAGAAAATGGATAGCAATGATTATGATTCTGTTGATTATAGCAGGAACTGTTTATTTATGGATGGAACCGATACAAGAAGGAGCAAAGAATCGTGGTAGTCGTCAAGTTGAAATTGCAAAACTAAAAAAACAAAATGAGGACTTAAAGAAAGAAAACAAAAAACTAACTGAAGAAAACAAGAAGTTAAAAGAAGAATCTAGCGGTGGTGCGGAAGATGCGGGAGAAGAATAAAATGAACTTTTATTTTGAAAATAAATACTTTGGAGCAAAAACCCCCGGTCTGGAGTATTTTTTGCCCGAAAACGGAAAACTTTTGAATTCTCGATTTATTGATTTACTGGATTTTTATTTTGAAAGTAAATGCCTTGGAGCAAATTCTGCCCTTTGGCGCAGATTTTGCCCGAAAATGGAAAACTTTTACACCTTTTTACATTCTAAACACCGATTTTCACAGCACCAAAAAAATAAAAATGTAAAATTAAATCCTACGGCCTTACATTTTTATTCTATTTTCTTAGTTGTTATTTAATTAAATCATAAATTTTTTTCCACCAAATATTATTTTCATGTTTATCACTATATAATGATTTATAATATGTAAACGCATCTTCTCTATTTGCGCCAAATTCTATTAGCATTTTTGATATATTATATAGTTTTTGAAAATCGGATTCTACATTTAACAAATTACACAAAAAAAATATACACGACCTTAAAGGTGTTTTTGGTTGTAAAAATTCTGTGTCACAATCTTCCTTTTCTAAACCATTAACATCATATAATAAAATACATCTATCATTTAGTTCATTTGTTGTCATTTGTCTACAATAATTAGGATTAGCACCTTTTTTAAGCAAATCAAGAACTTTTACATCATCATATGCTTCAACATAATATTCTAATTGTTTATTTAACGACAATAGATTTATTATTTCATAAGTATATGATGTAAGTATTTTATAGTTATGATTGTATTTAGCATATTTATCAAATTTGTTTTCTTGTATACAATGTTTACAACGAGCATAATTCTGTTTATTTAATTGTGATGATGTAAATAACTGACTATTTTTATTATATAATTTACCACAAGAGTAACAATATAATAAACCATATTCTTCAGACCAATTAGGATTACAATTATTCATATGATTATTGCTATTATTAATATCAAATAAATTATTACAAAACTTACACTTTATATAATTCATTTATATATATAATTTATATTTATATATGGATAAAAGTAATAAATGTTTTCAACAAAATTGTAATTTTACACTTTTGCAACTGATAAATTGCCGATTATATAACCCTGAAATCGCGTTTTAACCGGCGTTTGAAATGTAAAAAGGTGTAAAAGATAATGTAAAAGAGAGAAATCATTATGTGGGAAAAACAAAACTAACATCTCGTGCGTTAATCCGAATAAAATCAAACGATATATAATTTGACAATTTAGATTACAATGTTTTTTATAACAATATTTTATAAAAAACAAAAATCGAGAATTCAAAAGTTTCTCGTTTTCGGGCAAAATCTGCTCCAAAGGGCAAAATCTGCTCCAAGGCATTTATTTTGAAAGTAAAAACCCAATAAATAAAAAGTTTTCCATTTTCGGGCAAAATCTGCTCCAGACCCACCCAATCCCCCCTTAATTGAATTTCACAACAATTTTCACGGTTTCTTTTTTAATCGATTTACACGCGGAAATCGACAATTCTTCTCTCTTTTTCCTCGTTTTAGTATCTTGGTCTCCTCCCGGGGTTCTTCTCTTCGTCGTACTATTATTCGCTGTCATATCCGCTTCAATCTCGTCATAATGTCTGTCAATATAATCGATAACACCATTCTCAATTGCCCATTTGAAAAAATTCAATTGTCCTATCGTTGTTACCACAGATTGTTCATCATCATAAGGAACATGAATTCTTTCTCTCCTACAAAACGGGTCAAACCTTAGTTTCGAATAAGATTTCAATTCCAATTTATACTGATTAAACACTTTGAATCTCGTCATTCCTTCATTATCATTAATAACAACCGATGACCGATTTCTAGCCGGAATCTCATAAACAGTATAATATTTTTTCGCATAATTTGTGACAAACCAATCCAACATTCGGAGAGATATTCTAGATTCGCTGTTGGCAATATCGACCATTGTTTGTAGATGTTCTCTTGTGGAATAAAATTTCAAAAGGTTTTCTAATAGTAAATCATTCTGACTTTTTAATGTATTTGTTAATGACATAAGAATAATAATTTGTTTTATTTACAATTATTATTTTCCATTTATACTATTTTTACCTCTCTTTCAGCATTTTATCAATTCCTGTACGCCCTCCCTAACTAATTAAGAATTATAAAAACAAAATAAAGAAACACGAATACTTTTAAATACAACCAAACATTGACTTTTGAATCATGGCAAAAAAACCTTCTGTAATTGTTACTCGCAGTATGAAAAAACGTGGAAATAAAAAAGAAGAATCCAGTGAATCCGAATCTGATTATTCCGAAGATGAATCAACTGTTTATACCGATGTTACCGAAGAGGCTGAAGACGAAAACAATTCCGGAAGTTCATATGAAGAATCTATAGGAAAACGCAAACACAAACGTGTTATTGAGGATTCAGACCAAGACACTATGGATATTGATGCTGAAGAAGAAGATGGAAATATCAGTTCATCGTCTGAACAAGAATCGAAAAAAGGAACCAAAAAAATTTCAGAAGAAGAAATGTTAAAAACTTTATACGAACTCTATCCTTCGAAATATATGAAACAAAAAATCGATGATATGAAAAATAGATTGGAAGAAACTGCTATTACAGAAACCACTCGCAAATTCAAAAAGCAAAAGTTGAATCCTTCTGTTAAGAAATCGAAAAAAGTAGAATCTGACCCTGACTCGGAAAATGATTCAGATTATTCCGAAAATGAAGATGAATATATGAATACACAAAAAAAGAATTTTAATATTGTATTAACGATCGGTGGTGGCGCCAAAGGCGCCACCCAAAACACATCAGAAGAACCCTCTTTCGAAGACGATGAAAACGAAGAACTCGACACCGACGACGAAAAAACCTTTATGAAAGAAAATTACGAAAAAATTGTCACTCCATCAAATCGAAACACTCCTACAAACCAGGGTCACAATAACAATAATAATGACAATAATAAAGAGAAATATAGTATCCCCAAAAACGCATCTCTCACTTCTCTCGACGAATTCGAAGAAGTCCCCATTAAAGACCGCAAACACGTTCGTATCCACCCTGAATTTAATAAAGGCATTTCCAAAAAACAAAGTACAAAATCCGGTTCATCTTCATCCAAAAAAAAGGACAGTAAAGATATCGACGAATTTCCAACCGTCGATGTAGAAGAGAAATATAAGGAAATACTCGAATTAAAGAAAGTATTAGCAGAAAAATTAAGGAAGAAACCGGGCAATTCGATTCTTATCAAAGCAATTCAGCATTGTAATAAGAAAATTCGCAATTTGATTCGTAAAGCACGTAGTGAGAATGCCAAAACATATTATAATTTGATTAATGTAGATGCGACGGGTGGGACCGATGGAAACGATGAAATCGCGTATTTCAAGAAACAATTATCGAATAAAGAACAGATTCAAGTGGTGAAAGATTTGAAGAAAATACACGAAGAAATTTTGGTGGAGAAACCTTATCGCTTGAAAATCTTGCAATCTCCAATGCCTGCGAAATTAAAGGCGATTGTTTTCCAGAAACTCACTTTATTTGAGATGATGGATCCATCGATGGACAGCGAATATTATAAAATGCGAACATGGATCGACACATTTATGCGTATCCCATTTGGTCTCTATAAGTCTCTCGATATTAAGATGTCGGATGGTATTGAAGCCAGTAATAATTTTATGATGAATGCGAAACAATCTCTCGACAAATATGTGTATGGACTGAATGAGGCGAAAACACAGGTGATGCAGATGATGGGACAGTGGATTGCGAATCCTGGTTCCCTCGGTACTGCGATTGCTATCCACGGCCCACCCGGCACGGCGAAAACTACCTTGGTGAAAGAAGGAATTAGTCGGACATTGGGACGCGAATTCGCGTTTATCGCATTAGGCGGAGCGGGAGATAGTAGTTTTTTAGAGGGACATTCTTATACTTATGAGGGTTCGATGTGGGGACGTATTGTACAAATATTGATTGAATCGAAATGTATGAATCCTGTGATTTATTTTGATGAATTGGATAAGGTAAGTGATACGCCTCGTGGAGAGGAGATTATTGGTATTTTAACGCATTTAACAGATACATCACAGAATTCGCAATTCCACGATAAATATTTTAATGGAATCGATTTTGATTTGAGTAAATGTTTGTTTATTTTTAGTTATAATGATGAGTCGAAAGTGAACCCGATTTTAAAGGACCGTATGTATCGTATTAAGACACAAGGATATAATCAGAAAGAGAAGATTGTGATAGCAAGAAAACATTTATTACCGAAAATTCGGGAACAAGTGAATTTCTCAGACGATGATGTGATTATAGGAGATGATGTATTGTCGCATATTATAGAACATCAGGCGAGTGGAGAAGAAGGAGTGAGAAATTTGAAGAGAACTTTAGAAATCATTCATACGAAATTAAATTTGTATCGATTGGTGAAAAACGGGGAGGATTTATTTGATAAAGATACTGGTTTAGGAAAAGTGGAATTTCCTTATACGGTTACAAAAAAGGATGTGGATAAGTTGGTAAAAGTGGAAGAATGTATCAGTAAGTCGATATTGAATACGATGTATGTGTAGAAGGAACTACGTTCCTTCTTACAACCTCCTTTAGAACGACTCGTAAAAAGGTAGGTCGCTATCGCGACCCATTTTTCGGGTCAGGAAAAATAGGTTGTTGTATGGGTTTTTGAATAGGCTTTTGAATGGATTGGAGTAAGGGGGTTTTTGTATGGGGTTTTGTATGGGTTTTTGAATAGGCTTTTGTACAATATGTTACTAAAAATATCATATTGTTTTGTATATGGCAACATTTGGTCGATTTAATTCTATAGCAAACAGAAAAGGAAAAGGGGCAAAAGTATTTACATTGCCTTATACTGTAACAGGTGCGCCGACCATAACAAAATCCGACGGTGATAATCCTGGGTCATTACATACGATACAATATTTAACAACCGGTTCGTCTGGTACTTTTAGTTGTACAGCGGATTTATCTGCAAATTTATTAATTGTTTCAGCCGGTGGCAATTCAAATCTCATCACACCAAGTTCATACTTAGGGGGAGGCGGTGGAGGTGGTGGAAATGTGTTAGTGTTTGAAGCTTTCTCAAACACTATGACAACCATAAAATCAGGCGCTTCGTTGTTAATGAATGTATCCGACATTGCGTCAAACGCATCAAAAATTACAATATCGAGCGGTTCTATACTGTCATCTACTGGAACCGAAATGACTACTGCGATTTTGACGGCAACAAACTCTGGAGCAAATGGAGATAATTTATCCGGCTCAAACAACACTATGTACGGCAATGGTGCAGGTGGCGGTGGCGGTGCGAGCGGTTTGGGTTCGAGCGGTTATACTTCTGTTGGTGGTAGCGGAAACGGCACCGGTAGTAATGGCGGATCAGCTGGAATAATTACAACAACTGGCAGAAGAAGTGGTGGTGGTGGTGGTGGTGGTGGTGGCGCAGGTGGAACTGCTGGCGGTTCCACCGTTATGTCAACCAGTAGCACCGGCTTTAGCAACGGTGGTACCGGTGGGCTTGGAACATATTGTAATTTTATGGCAAAACGATATGGAAATGGAGGGGCCGGTGGTAAATCTGGTGGAACTACTTCATCAACTGCGGTTAATTGCGTCGACGGAACACCTAATACCGGAAACGGTGGAGACGGTGGATATAAGTCATTATCAGCGCCGTCGAAAACAACCGGTTACGGCGGTTCTGGTATTGTAGTTATCCAAGTTACGATTCCTTAGCCTATTTAACTCTTTATTGTTCCCCAAGAAATTGAACGTCATTATAGTTATGAAAAGGATTTAAAGAAAAAGTCTCCATTAATTATACACCCTTTTACAAAAAGAATATAAAACAAATGTTATCGCAAGCAGAAACAAATACATTAACTCTCGCTGCGATTAAATCCTCTTCTACTATTAAAAATAAAGCCCCTTCTCAATCAAAAACAAAGAAAAACAAATGGAATCGTACACTCGATGATAAATCTCGTATTTGGGATTTATTCGATCAAGACAAAAAACAAATCCAAGAAGAACTCTTACAAAATCAAACTATCGATGAAACTGCTACCGCGGAATCGGATACCGTTCGTTATCCCGGTACTTGTGTTGTCTGTCAATCCACAATGTTAAATATCGATAATGAATATCCTGTATGTAGTAATACATCTTGTGGTGCGATTTGTAAAGAAACCCTCGATTATAGTCCGGAATGGCGTTTCTATGGTGCCGATGATAAAAATGCGAATGACCCAACAAGATGTGGTAATCCGATTAATCCTCTTCTCCATGAATCGTCGTTCGGTTGTAAAGTAATGAATAATGGTAAAATCTCATATGAAATGCGTAAGATTGCGAAATGGACAGAATGGCAATCGATTCCTCATAAGGAAAAAGCATTATATAATGAGTTTATGTATATCAGTAATATGGCACAAAATGCGGGAATTCCGAAAATGTTTGTAGATGATGCTCTTGCGATTCATAAAGATATATCAGAACAGAAAATATTCCGTGGATGTAATCGCGATGGAACGAAAGCAGCGTCGATTTATATTGCTTGTCGATTAAATGGATTTCCGAGAACATCGAATGAAATCGCGGAAATGTTTCATTTGGATAAGACAAGCGCGACTCATGGATGTAGTTTGGCATTGAATATTTTGAATAATATTGATAGAAATAATGGTGGAAATGTGGCGAAAGAACAGATAGTATTGGAAGAAACAATGCCGAGTTCATTTGTGGATAGATATTGTTGTAAATTGAATATAACGGGAGAACAAACATTAATGGCGAAATTTGTGGCGAAACAGATAGAAACGAAGAATTTGATTCCGGATAATACGCCACATTCGATTGCTGCAGGAATTATTTATTTTGTGTGTCAAGTGTATGGATTAAATCTGTCGAAATCAGATATAAGAATTGTATGCGGTGTTAGCGAAGTAACCGTGAATAAATGTTATAAGAAATTACAAAATTTAAAAGATAAAATATTGCCGACCCACTTAAGGGAACCTAGGGTTCCCTTATGATCCCTCCTCCTTCGGAGGAAGATGCGCTTCGCGCATCAGATTAAGGGAACCTAGATTCCCTTGTAATCCCTCCTCTTAGGTGGCGACCGTAGGGAGCCCAATGTAACAAGTCAATATAATAGCCAATATAAACAGGCAATATAAAAATCCAAAAACAATATTAATATTTTTTACTAATATTGATTCACATAACTGTCGGTAGAATTAAGTCATTTACATTGCCGGTTTATAGTGTCTTCTTACATTGGCTCCCTACGGTCGCCAAAGACCAGTTTAATCTGATGCGCGAAGCGCATCTTCCTCCGAAGGAGGAGGGATTATAAGGGAACCTAGGTTCCCTTAGGGGGGTATGGGGGGAACTGCGTTCCCCCCAAGTGGAGGTAAATATTGGCTAGTTTATCAATAGCAAAAGGGTCATTATCATTCGCAATAGGAATCCCCATTTTTTCATAAGTAAGTACTTGATATTTTTTAATAGCCAATTTCGAAATAAAAAAAGAAATACGTATACATCCACATTCTTCCACTATAATTTCATCTGTTTCCGAATTTAATAAATCTACAATATCATAAGTTCGAAAAATATGAATATTATTATAAATATCAACCGTTAATTTATCACTCGCATCTGATAAATCAGGCACACATTTTACTATTAGATTCTCTCCATAAAACAAAACAGAATGCCATAAAGGTACTTGATAAGTATTCCCTGACTCTTCTAATAAATAAACATTTGCTCCCATCATTTCTTTTAATGTGGGTCTTAAAATAATACAATAAGGTTCCGAATCTATTTTATTCGGTTTATTCTGTTTTGTTCTCTCACTGACTTCTTGATTCACTTGTTTCATAAATTGTGGGTCTAATCGTAACACATCACAATAACGATTTAAAATAGGAACAATATTTGCCAATTTTTGAGTGGATAATGTTTTAATATATTCCAGACTTTTTTGTTCTCCATACGAGAGAATTTTCTTCATTAAAGGATGAAATATCTTTTTTTGGAAATATTGATTATTATAAAGAGTATTAACAAATGACATACATTCCTTATAGAATATGTCGGATTCTTCACTATCAGATTCATCATCAGGGTCCGATTCAGATGCTGTGTAATTCAACAGATAATCATATGCTTCTTTGATTTGAATAAATTGGGTCGCGTCGTTTGGATTTTTATCAGGATGATATTTTAATGCGAAATAACGGTATTTCTTTTTTAATTCAGTGAGAGAAAATTCATTGGGTTCGATTTCTAATAGTAGACAAGCGGTTCGATAATTCATAATTTATGACTGATATGAATTATCTGTTATATTTTATATTTTTGTTTATCCTGTAAAAAATTGAACAGAGTCTAATTATGATTCAATAGAATGTATCCTGATAAATACACGAAAAATCAAACAATGGATATTATTCGAAACGCTCACGACGAAGGCAAAACAGAAGTGATTCTCACAATTGATATGAAATCTCTCCCAGTGTTCGAAAAACAATTGATTGATTATGCTGGAATTTGTACATTTATCGAGATTATCGATGAATCTACAGGTCTTATTAAGGTCGAATGGGATAATTGGTCGATTGATTATATTGAAGAAGGAAAAAACAAATAATACAAAATAAATAATGGATTGAAGAATTTTATTTGGTTTCAACCGGTGTTGTACGTTTCTCTTTATCGGCTAAGTCATCAATTGTTTTTTGTTTGTATTTTTCCAAAATTTGGTCGTGTCCGTTAACAATGTTTTCCAACATTTTTAATACTCTTGTTTCTATGGTTGATTTTTCATCTTCAGGAACTGTGATAGTATTTAAATAGCCAGCAAATTCATTAATATCTGGATTTCCGACATACAAACTGTAGATTTTTTGAATTTCGATGTCTTGGGCAGGCAATATAGTTGCAGTGATTTGTTTCACATTACTGATAATAATATTGGAGGCATCTGTTTTGGACATTTCGTATTTGGTGGAATTATAAGATGGATCGGCAGTGATTAAGATATCATGGTGTTGGTTGATTTTGACAATTAAATCGACTAAAAGATTTGTCTTATCAGCACCGGATTGTTCTTCGTCTGCTGTAGGGAGTTCAAAACCTTCAATTTGGAAAGTAAGCATATCAATACTTTGTCGCATATTTAAAAACCAGATACGAATTTGTTTCCATAAAAACATTGCGAAAATACAAGAGATAAAAATAAGGATAAAAATGAAAATGAAATCTTTCAAGGACATATAAGGGGGAACTACGTTCCCCCTTGCCCCCTCCTAATTGAAAATAGTTAGGAATAAACGGAAAAAAAACAAGCAAAAAACAAAAAAGGATTCGTCCTTTTTTGTTGGGGTTTTTGTTCTTTTTCTGTTTTTCTGTTGTTATTTTTCTGTTTTTATTTTTCTGTTGTTATTTTTCTGTTGTTATTTTTCTGTTGTTATTTTTCTGTTGTTATTTTTTTGTTGTTATTTTTT
>Ga0255211_1000205_pt1 | contig 22193 bp, 15 predicted proteins | sample Miss_Yuk_RepB_8d_FD_183036 | JGI IMG/M metagenome (GOLD analysis project Ga0255211, IMG submission 183036) | Freshwater microbial communities from Mississippi River, Louisiana, United States - Miss_Yuk_RepB_8d | ecosystem: Environmental > Aquatic > Freshwater > River | place: USA: Louisiana...
TCTTATTCCATTCCATTCCATTCCATTCCATTACATGATTCCATTCCATTACATTACATTACATAAATATAACTCAACATAAACATAATATACTCGAATGTTATCGGTCAATAATTATACAACAGAAGCAACTACCACCTCCACGACGCATCTAGTCAATGATTCGATGCCTTGGGTTGAAAAATATCGACCATCCTGTTTTGATGATATTGTTTTAGAGCCGATGAATCGGATGATTCTATCCAATATCCTAAAAACAAATTATTTTCCAAATCTTTTATTTTATGGTCCTCCTGGCACCGGTAAAACAACCACAATCATTAATCTCGTAACAGCATATCAAACCAAACTAAATATGCAAAATCGCGGTTTAATGATTCATTTAAACGCGTCCGATGAACGCGGTATCGACATTATTCGTAATCAGATTAATAATTTTGTAAGCACAAAATCGATGTTTGGTAACGGAATTAAGTTTGTCATATTGGATGAAGTTGATTATATGACTACAAACGCACAAATTGCCCTTCGATATTTACTTACGAGTTATACTGACAATAATGTTCGGTTCTGTCTTATATGTAACTACGTATCTCGGATTGATGAATCGCTACAAACTGAATTTGTTCGTATGCGTTTTAATCAGTTACCTCAATCAGACATATTCGCGTTCTTATGTAAGATACGCGATAATGAACAACTTAAATTATCGGATGAAAACTTGTTCGCAATACAACAGCAGTTTCATTCGGATATTCGAAGTATGATTAACTATATTCAGACAAATCAAGATGATCTACAAAATCTACACGTCATCACGAATGATGTATGGGATCAGCTTATTCATTTGTTTCAAAAACCACAGATACGAACAACGACGACGACGACGACGACGACGACGACGCATGCCAACGACAACGACGACGGGGACGACGTTTCGCTTATTATTTCCTACTTTCGAGAGATTAGTTCAAAATATTATATGGATCCCAGATCCATCATTAAACAATTTTTATATTATATTGTGCGACACCGAACTCATGAGTTTGTCACTACCGACATACTTCATAGCATCGAACATATCATTCATTTACATCATATACGCACCGAATATATCATCCATTATTTTATACTCAAATTCCGCGATTATTTTACGTCCAATAGTGATACACACCAAGCGGCGGTCTCTACGTGTGTGTCCACGAGACCCAAACGCACTATCAAAATCAAGAAAAGAATCAAACAATAAGTATTCTATATTTATTATTACATAGAATTGAAGTAAACTATATTATTTATGTAAGATAATATAGATCAGGTCCATAAACGCACAAATGTCGGATATTGTTGATAACGAATGGCTCAAATTTATGTCTCGTATATCGCGTCAACAGAATTGTGATAACGCGGATGAATCGAGTGGTTGTGATGACTATGATGAAGATCACGTTAATCCCGTATCCGCCTCCACAACCGCAACCGCAGTATCTGATGGGGGTGCGATCATTTCATCGTCGCTCCCCGTTGTAGTATCGTCAGAAAATAATCTTCAATATTCACTCGCTTCTACTAGAACACCCACGTCTATTAAAAGATCATGTATTTCAAAAAAAGCACAGCGCCGAACATACTCGTTTTTGGACGCGACGACTACAAAATTATCACATGATGAAAGCGGTGACGGCGCAACGGGTCACGAAAACACATCATTCCATCCGTCCATCTCTCCCATTTATATTTCCACCAAGACCAAAATCGCGTATTTGAATAGACCGGTCAATATCTACGATATATTCTGGAGTATTCCTGTTCAACATTATTATGAACGCAAAGAAGGCGTCATCAAAAAACAAATCAAGTTTCAAACAACCGACCCCACATTCATCGCATCAATAAAAGAGAAACTCGAATCACAACCACGTTGTTACGATGAATTCGTTATCGAACATATCGAAAATCCAAATGGACGTATTCCATATAAGGATCAACGTAAAGTAAGCATCGGTATATGTAAGAAGGATCTTCAAGGTGGCAACGCAAAAAAAAAACGTGCGTTCTTCAACTGCTTCGTCCTTATCCTTCGCATTCATGGAGGTGTCGCCCCTATTGAAGAGAGGGCACCAGAAGATGATATACTCTACAAAGAAATGCACGTAAAAGTATTTAATACTGGCAAACTAGAAATACCTGGTATTCAAGAGGACACCACACTCGCGCATGTATTACAACTTCTTGTCTCTGTATTACGTCCACATTTGGGCGATGATCTGGAATTTATTAAAGACCGCTGTGAAACCGCTCTCATCAATTCAAACTTCAATTGTGGGTTCTATATCGACAGAGACAAACTCTTCCATCTACTCAAATATAAGTATCGCATGAATTGTAATTACGACTCATGTTCATACCCCGGTATTCAAAGCAAGTTCTATTACATTCCGAGTAAATCCCCGCTCGAACAAACGGGGCAACAACCGGTATCGATGGATAATTCAGTCTATTACGAAGTTTCGTTCATGATATTTAGAACTGGAAGTATCCTGATTGTAGGGAAATGTAACGAAGAAATTCTGATGGTAATCTATCGGTTCATATGTTCGATACTGACAAAGGAATATTCGACAATACAAATGGGTGATATTCCCAGCGTCGCTCAAGATTCATCGCCGCAGTCAAATGAAACAGGTGGTAAAAATAGTCGGAAAAAACGGTTACATATTACGGATATTCGGTATTATGAACCCGAAAAACTCGAATGATCATCATCAACGTCCGATAAAGCTTTAGGAAATAACAGCGGTTTATATTCGTTCGTAAAGAATATAAAGATTTTAAAATTGAGTATTCTATATACGGGATATTTTTTATGTCATCCACGACACAACATGGAGGAGGAGGCGCTGCGGCGTCATCCGGAACGGTTGTCACCACTGATAACCAACAGCAAATTAGTCGTGTTCCAACATATGCGTGTTTTCAGCATGCTACAAAGGTTGCCATATTGGAAGATAAGCCTATTATTTTGGATTACTGGACTAGTTCATTAGATAAAACATGCCTGATTGGAGTTCGTTCAAACAACGAGAAACTTCTTGTGAAGAGTGAGGATGAATACACGAGTCCGATCGCAAAGATTTTTAAAGTTGACACCGAATACATTATTGTTACTGCGAATTCTATCTATATCGTTTCCGCTGATATTAGCACTAGACGTATTAATTAAACCGGGCGGGTCGGGTCGGGTCGGGTCGGGCGATCGGTCGGTGTAAAAATTATTCTTATAATCAATATAAGTATTATAAGAATTGTTATAAAAGATGGCATCGACTATTGTATATTTAAGTGACTGTACTCCTCTTTATACAACTCTCGGGGCACCTGAACGTATCACGTCGGTTGTCGCCACACCATTACATCGTTCCGCTCAATTGACTTGGTCGATACCGCCAAATTCTGATAAAATTCTCGTAGATTCGTATATTGTGCGTTATAAGCTTACCGGTGCGCCGATTACCCATGTATTAAATGAAAAATTGGTGTTTTTTCCTACCGCTCTTATAACCGATCTCAATAATGGCGTCTCTTACGATTTTTGGGTAGTTGCAAAAAACCGTTTTGGCGAAAGTCCACACTCCCCCACGGTTAGCGTCATTCCCGGATCGCCGCCATCACCTTGTCAAATTGTGCGCCGCGCTTTTCATTCTACAACTACCGGCGATGGAATAAATGATATTACACCGCAAAAAGTTGGAATAGAATTCACACCCGGTATAACACAGAATGGAGCACAATCACTCACATTTACAGCGAAGTATACGCGACTTAATGGAGGAGGGCAAATGACCGACGTTTCTTACGTAACTACATATAGCGTTCAGTCGAATGAATATTTTTTGGATCTATCTGGACAAGTCGCCATCAATACAATCGGTGTCAAAGGAAACTATATAAGAAAACAGATCACACCGCCAACCGGTGAAGCCGGATTTCAAAGCGCCAATTATCGTTTTCAGGTATTTTCGTCGAACATTTACGGAATATCTCAACCGCCAGATCTCTCATTCAATATTGCTTTATATTCAAATACTGATGCGAATTCTGGAGCACTGATACCACGTTTTACCGCACCAACGTTTGCGTCTTATTCTATTCCTGAAAATGGCGGTATCGTCGCATTAGACCCGAGTGATTCATTTATACGACTGCGATGGAAACAGTATCGCGGCGGCGGAACTGGAAGCACGGGTGCGGGTGCTTATTCAGGTTGGTCCTATCGCATCCAATATACCGATGATAAAGATAACTGGTTTTTCCCACCGACCACACTAACCGCACCACAAACATCGTATTATCCGGAATATACACGCGAATATGATATCACTACTATCGGTTCAAATACTGCGAATTTTGAATATACCTTTGATATTAGCCGTAATATTGTAAATGGAAAACGATATTATGTTCGCTATTGTGTGGTAAATGCTCTCGGAGACACAAGTGAATATACGCAGGTCAATACGAATAATCTCTCGCTCGTGTCATGTATTCCCGGGAAATTACCGATTCCTCCTCCTATTTTTAGAGCAAATAGTGGTGATCGTAAAGTAAGCCTTTATTTTGATTGGAATCCACGCCCGCCAAGCTTGAGTCTAACCGGCGGATTGCCAATATTAGATTATCGCATCGAGAGATATGATGTTTCCAGAACAATCAACGGTGTAATTATTGTTTCATCTACTCCATCCGTTGTTTTCGATAATATAAAAGGTCCATTTTATGAAGATACATATGAAATCATCTTTAACGGGTTTGAATATGAATATCGTGTATATTCCAGAAATAGCTTTGGTTATTCTAGAACTTTTTCTAGTGTTCGCGCAGTTCCTTTCTTTCCATCCGATGTAATTCGAAATGTATCGTCTTCCGTAGATTCTGGTGAAATCACTCTTGCCTGGGATGATCCCGAAACCATCGAACCCGAAGCGCCTATCGTTCAGTATTATATTGAATACAAAATATTTAACTTATATAATATTTCAGATATTCCGGCAGGAAATATTCTAGGCAACTTATCCGGGTTAACCATGATTTCAAATACAATTCAAGATATGAAAAACATTTTAGTAGATGACGTATTATGGGATAAAATACAGTCGTCGACGGTTGGTATATTTACGAATTCTATGGCTCGCTCATTTACAATACGCGGACTATTCAACGGCACTGCATACGTGTTTCGTATCGCCGCAGTTACACAAGATGTGGCGCGTCGTAAAATTATTGGATTGAGGAAGGTAATCGCGTCGAATAGCCCGTATTTACCGAGACCGGTTATTATAGGTATAGTCCCTTCTAGGTTATTATATGTAAAATATATGAATTTGGACAGTAATATAATGATTACGTGGAGCAGTAATAATATTCAAAATACAGAAGGGATTATTCGATTTATCGTTGATTATGATATTGCGCCGAGTGAAACCGGATATTCACAGCAGCAAACATTCGAATATAATAATAGTATTGTCTCCAACGATGCCACATCAGTTTCATTTCAAATTAATGTTGTAGGATTAAGTAATAACGTAGTACAACGACCAGATCCAAGAACCAATAGCTACGTCATGAAGATTTACGCTGAAAATTCAGTAGGTTTTACGAATGAACAAAATAAGGTGAAGTTACATGTTGAGATAAGTTTCGACGATATTTATGAAAATGTTACGGTGCCTAGGGTGGTCCGTCCGATGTCAATACCGTCTATTGTTAGCGAAGTAACATCGTAGGCACGTGTATTCAGTAAAATAATACGTCTTTACAATATTATTATTATGTATATAGGTTTCATAGCAATAATAACAAGGCAGCGCGAATTCACCGATGTCTCTTATTACACCTACATTATCAAATTTCTCTATCACCGCACGGACATATGGTGTCGATTCTTCATTTCAATTAATAGATCCTTCCTCGAATAATATAAATTCGGCGGCAACCTTTTCATTTGTTAGTAATAATCCATTTGTTGCTGATATTTCCGGCGTCCGAACCGTAATAATACGGAACGCCGGAGAAACCACAATCACAGCAACTCAAGCAGCCACTACCGGTTATACTACCGCTCAAATTAACACGGTTTTTACCGTAAATAAAGCTACAACTGTCATTCCGAACTTCATAATTTCCCCAAAGGAAATCAAAGACGGCTCTTTTAATATTGTTGATCCAATATCAAATAATCCTACAGTCTTTATGTATCAGGTTTTAACACCATCCACTATTTCATTATCAAATCGGACAGTTACATTTTTACAAGTAGGAAGAGCCCGAATTCGCGTATTTCAGGACGCTTCCGTGAACTATACTGCGGGATCTGCTATCACCACATTCGACATTTTATCCAGTATTATTCGCGTCGGGACACAAAATCGCATCGATCTATCATGGAATATCCCACAAGAAAATGGAGCCACAATAAAAAATTATTTCTTTTATACGGAAGAAAGAATATCGTCGGTAACACCAGGTCCGCCAGTTAGCACCATATTAGAAACAACCTCACCGATAAATCCGTCATATTATTCGTATGCGCTTCCAGTCCCATATTCCGCAAAAATAATTTCTTCCACCGGAGCATTTACCGGTATTGATGTAAATTTTGCGAACCAATCATTTAATATCAATACCTCTACATCACCGCAACACACAACAACAAACTATTTTGACATGGGATATTATGGCGAAATCGAACTAAATTGGGAATACCATAATGATCGCCCAATCGTTGAATTGAATCCCGCGATAGTGGCAACCACGACAATGACGCTTTCTATCTATAAAGAAGCCAGCACAAATATCGGCGATAACCGCGTCGATTTGATATTAAACACGTCGAGAATTTACGATTCTCTCGTAAATTGTTTTGGACCTATGCCGCAGAACAACAATAAGACAATGACGGATATATTTCCCATTACATTTCCAAGCATTTCTGCCACTGACACAAGCACCGCAACCCGAAACTTAAAATATTTGAAACATACGGATGTTATATCTGGGCGTGTAACTATCTCGAACAATACATATTCGCCAGCAGCCGCGCCAACCACTACCCGCGAATATAGTATTCTCATCAAAAGTTTGCGCATCTCTCCCTTTCGTTTTCCAATTTCGAGAGATTTCACGTCCATTCGGTTGGGGCAGGGTCTATCTACACCGGGTCTCGGATTTTCGGTCTCAACACATAATGCGTTGTCCGTTCCTGTTCTTGGAAATGACTCCAGCGGCGGAATATTGTATCATATGCCGAAAATGACGCGACCGCTTACCGACTTTGGGAAGGCCGCTTGGACATTTTCATGGAACTACGCCGCCAATCTCTCGAAACTCGCCACTGATATTTCGTATTTGCCGGTTTCTTCTGATCTATCGGCGAATTTAAACATACCTTTCACGATGCGTATTCGCGGTTATTCGCGGCCCTATTCCAAAACATCGTCTCTCATCACTGACGCAAGTTATAATACTACATCGGTTTCGTCTTTCTTGACACAGATTTCTGATGCATCGTATAATACACGCTTGTTATGTGATGTTTCTTTCAGTGAAGCGGCAAATTATGCGAAGATTGCTGCGACGTCTGCGAATTCAGATTCATCATTCGGTATTGTTTCACGGATATTTGATATTAGTGGAGCATCCGGTTTCGCACCTTATACCGAAGTAACCGATTATTCGCATACACAGTTTGTATTTTTATTTCAACTTACAATAAACGACCCAAGTTATAATGCGTATTTTAGAATGATGACTACACAAGAAGACTCATTCCAAGTTAAGATGTTATCGCAAACATTCGCACCGCATCAAACTTATCGTTTTGCTGGGCCTGATCCAACAACGGAGGCGTCATATGCGTTGGATAGTTCTACGAATACATTATATAACATCGGTGACTATTATACACAACTATCACCAAGGTTTTCCTTTTTTAATTTGACAAATGGTATTTATTACTCCTATCGTATATCATCGAATAATATGGTCGGCTCAAGCACATTTTCATCTTTGTTTACTCGCCGGTGCGGGTCAATTCCAAACCCTATCGTAAACCGAATAAATAATCTTGGGGCCGACACATATGCGATTGAATCTGAGAGAACATCAAACCGTGTAAATTTATACTGGGAAAAACCGGCGTTTACAGGTTACGAAATTCAATATTTCTTAATACAAACCGCGTTTGATATATCAGGTCGCTGGGTAACATCATACGAATATACACCAGATATCTCGAATCATTTGATATCGTTTACTATGTTTAATGATATAAATGTCGCAGTAACAAATCAATCTCTCATCGAATACGATCAACCGATTACGACATATACATATAAATCAACGGCAGTTCAACAATACATCAATACAGTATTGAATTTAAATACGCCTATATCGGGTGCGCTTATCAACGGTTACAAATATTATTTTCGATTGGCCGCTGTAAATGAACTTGGTCAATCTTCGTATTCGTCGGTGTTATCTGGTATTCCATTTGCGAGACCGGCCAACTCTCCGGTTAAGTTTATCGGTACACCTATTATCGGAAATGAATTAGTTATTCTTACATGGAGAATTCCGCAAGATGATGCCGGTTCGCCAATATTGAATTATATTGTTGATTATGAAGAGGTCAATCGAACAGTTACACCAATAAAATACATCAATAAAACGCGTTATACACAAAATAGCATCGAGGACGCTTTCTATAAAGAAGCGAATCGCGGTTATCCATTTGACGATTTTCGTAAATTATACGCCGGTTATAAACGATTTTTGTCGTTGTCTACGGGGGAACAAAATAATTTGGTGACGTTACGTAATCAAATAACACAATTCATTATTGATCCGCGACCGATTACAATCAACGAAACCGATCGTTTTTTAAATACTGTGGCCGACTTGTCGAAAAATATCATCTTGAGTTATACAAAACCGTCATTCAAATACAAGAGTTCATTATTAACACAAAATGTATTTGATTTTTCGAACATTCAGTTGAAATGGTATTATACCCAAGATACTGGAGCAGGTTTATGGAATAGCAACATTACGTCGTCGTTTCATCTATCAATACGCGGAGACCTTCAGCATAATAGTAACGATCGATCGAGAGATGTATCTGGCATTTTTGATATCTCCGGAATGTATACTGTTACATTTAATACGCTTTCTACACCATTAGACCCAACAAATCCCGTTTATAATTATATTGACTATACAACCGGCGGTGTAATCGTCAATGGCACTGTGCCTCGTAAATTGATAAAACTGAAATCGTTGTCGCCGTCCTCCATGTATCGTATTGACGCAAGTAATGGGGACGGATATTATTTGATACTAGATTATACTATAAGTAATATTTCGAGAAGCGATTATCGGTTTATTTTTTATTCAGGCCAAACCATTCTCAACGGTGTCGCTCCTATCCGGACATACGCGGGTTTAAATACGGAATTTACTGTTACTTTTAGAAGTAATATCTATTCCCCCTTTGTGAATGGAAAAGAATATTTATTTACGGTGACGCCATTTAATATTAATGATTTCTTTCCAGATTTGGACCTTTCTAATAATTATGGAACGGCACCAAGTCAAGTTTCATTTACGATGGGAACTTCTTTCAGTAACCCCATTACGGATATGAGCTACTCATTAGTATCAACAAGCCAAGGAGGTAAGGTCGTGCTTCAATGGAACTATTCATCCAGTCCTCAATATTATATCAATATAGTCATTCCAAGCCAATATACACAAGAAAATATTTATCCACAAGAATATGTATCTCTACCGCAACCAAACGGTAGTTCAAGATCGATTTTGACTCCGAATCTTGAACCGGTGAACGGTGTTGTTACGTATACGATTCCTTCAAGTTTACAAGCGGATATCGATTCATCGAACGCGCAATTATATCTGAAATCTGGACGCGGTTATGAAATTAGTGTATCACCTGTTCAAACATTCGTCAATAGTCAAAATGAAATCGAGTTTATACCTGCGCCATACAGAGATATAAATCCGGAAGGCACATATATCATACCGTTTCGAACACCACTCGCACCTTTGACGTTATCCGCACAGGGTTATGATGGCACCGTTACCTTAAAATGGAATTTACCGGATTTTTCGAATGACCCAAATTATTATATAACAGATGTCAATTCGGCGTATTACCGCTATAAATATTTCACGCTTGAACGTCGCGACCTTTCTGCGAACGATATTCTTTTACGAAATTGGCAAGACGTATCCAACGAGATTTTTATTCCAACTTTCGAAAACGGCGGTGTTCCTGGTTATCAATTGGTATTCGCCAACATAAGTGGAACAAACGAACTTCCGATACAATTTCGCGTTCGAACCGTAATCGTAAATGAATATAATGGACAACGCGCATTTTCGGATTACACCTACATGTCAATCATAAACAATATACCGGCGTCTGTTCCTTTGAATAGCAACGTCTATCCTTCGATCTACCCTTATACACCTAGCACACCGTCAATCAGAACTGTATCGCGCATCGGCACCATTTCAGGCGCATTAAACGGGCTATCCTTAGTATTCGATTATCCGAATTATAACGGAAATGCTGATTATTATGAGTGCTTTATTGAATATACGCCTCCTTCCGGAACAACTGGATCTGGCACCGTGTGGCATAACGTATTTGATGTAAATAATGGTATTGCGGATCTTTCGTTTAATATCAGCACAAATCCATCGTTATTTACAACAAATGGGCGTTTAAGGACAACCGGGTCAACGATTGGTGGTTTTGACACTCGGACAGTTATATGTCGAGTTACCGTCGCTGCCATAGGCACCCGAATGCGCGTTTATCCTCGTAAAAATGGCATCGAAACCGGCGGGGACGGATTTTACGCGCCTTACGGAGCAACACTTTATTCGGGGTATTCAAATGTAAAATATATACAGATCTAAATACATATACAGATTTAGAGTCCAACTTGAAGTGCCTGTATTTGCTCATTCGTTAGTGTATCTGGAAACTCAATATTGAATTTGATTTTAAGAACACCCGTTTCTCCATTTTTTTCTAAACCCAAACCTGGTATTGTTTTGATATTACCCGGTTTAATTACATTCCCGGGCTTATTTGCGAGTTTGAATATCCGTCCGTTAAGATGCGTGATTTCAAAGTCGAAACCGCATAATGCTGCCTTCAGTGGTATCGTTTTTTCGATGGTTAGATCTAGGTTTTCCACCTTGAATAATGCGTGTTGAAGAACGTTGATAATTATACGAATGTCGCCTTTCATGCCTGCTTCATTCATGTGTCCGCATTCATTTAAAATGATCGTATCTCCTTGAAGCACGCCTTTCGGAATTTGCGCATGAATCGTTTCGCGCTCAATCTTAATAATATCATTATCTGGAACCTGTCGGTCGATCTCGAGTGGAATCGAGCAACCGTTGTAGCACTGCTCAAGTGTGAGTGATACTGTTTTCACGATGGTGTCTGGAACTTGATATACTCGAACATTTGGAGGAGGTTGTTGTTGTTGATGATGTCCTTGCGGATGCCCGAATCCACCATTCATACGTCCATTCTGAAACGTTTGAAAAACAACTTTTGGACCCATACCAGGACCATGTCCTCCTGCGGCGTTACCAAATAACATATGAAGAAGCTCTTCTGGAATACCGGGTGGCATTCCTCCACGTGCACCTCCTCCTCCTCCGCCGCCGAAGTGGAATACGTTCGGCATTCCGCCGATGCCGCCGATGCCGCCGCCCTTACGCATCATGTCGTATGTCCTGCGTTTATTCGCATCTGATAAAGTCGCATACGCGTTGTTCAGTTCTTGGAATTTCTGCTTGCTTTCATCCGTATTTCCATTTTTATCGGGGTGATGCACCATCGACATTTTTCGATATGCTTTCTTAATTTCGTCTTCGCTTGCCTTTTCGTCTATACCAAGGATTTTATAATAATCCTTGTCTTTGTCGATACCGTTGTCATCCATATTCATATGCGGAAAGCCGTCATCGGTTTCAAAAAACATTTCTGGGCCGAAACCATGACCGTTTGAAGGGCCGCCGCCGAATGGAAAGTTGAAAAACATAATGGAATGGAATGGAATCGAATGGAATCGAATGGAATGGAATCTCTGTTAATACTTAAACATTATATTTATTATAGTATAATAACACGCGGTAGCTGGGCGTAAAAATGTTTGCGATGAATATTCTATCTCCCGATATTCCATTTATCGCAAAATATCAGCCATCTAAAATACCTGATTTTGAACAATTGGACGAAAATACGGTCACGATTATTAATAGTCTTATCGAAATGGACAACTTGAACATTATGTTTTATGGCGAATCTGGATCAGGGAAGACGTCTATTATTAATGCGATGATCCGCGAATATTACAAAAAGTCCGGATGTAACAAGACCATTATAAAAGAAAATATTCTAGTTCTTAATAGTCTAAAGGAACAAGGGATCCAATATTACCGAAATGATGTGAAAGTATTTTGTCAGACGATGACGATGATTCCCGGAAAGAAGAAAATCGTGCTCCTTGATGACATCGACCTCATCAACGAACAAGGACAACAAGTTTTTCGGAATTGTATCGATAAATATAGCCATAATGTTCATTTTATTTCATCGTGTACCAATATTCAGAAGGTAGTAGATACGTTTCAAACACGCAATATTATCGTTAAAATTAATCAGCTAAACCGGGATTGCTTGCATAAAATTATGCTAAAAATAAAAATGAATGAGCGTTTAATGATTACGGCTGATGCCGAAGATTTCTTCCTCCGTGTTTCAAATGGATCGGTGCGAACACTCATTAATTATCTGGAGAAGACGAAACTGATTGACCGAGAGATTACGTTAGAACTCGCAAATCGGATTTGCACAAATATCGGGTTTCATCGATTTGAAGAATACACACAGATTATATTGGATGATACGCTGGATACGAATACACGAGTGCGTAATGCGATCCAGATATTATTTCAATTGAATGATGAAGGGTATTCAGTGTTGGATATATTGGACAACTACTTCCTCTTTGTGAAGATGACGCCGTTATTTACGGAAGATATAAAGTATCGAATTACATCGTTGATCTGTAAATACATCACGATATTCCATAACATACATGAGCATGATATCGAATTGGCACTATTTACGAATAACCTAGTGGGCTTACGCGTGGGGTTGCGCCCCCATACGACGCAGGGCGATAAGCTGTGCTAGAAGTGGGGGATATATACCCTGTGCTAATGGTGTGCGGGTTGGCGGGTTGGCGGGTTGGCGGGTTGGCGGGTTGGCGGGAGGGATGGGTTCTAGCACCCACTCGATTTTATTAACAGATACTTCCCCACCAGCGTATTTGACTCCAGCACCTGCTTCGGCGAAAGACGTGCGAACCACTGAAACTTACTTCGTCGAAGTATTTCTTGTTCTGGAATGTAAATACCGGCAGAGGTGGGCGAAATCGGGACATCAATATCCGCGAGGAGTTCTTCCAGCATAACCGGTTTGTTCGTCGTTGTTTTCACACCCAGTTCCTCCGCCGGAATAAGACTAACTGCTTTCGGGGCTGCCGCTTGTTTCGCACACCACCATCTAGCGGTTTCACCTGTAAAATCCATTTCATGCGTTTGGTCGCGGTTATTAATCTCCATCAAAAATTCCATATATTCCTTCATCACCGGATCAAATTTTTTACAACCCATCATCTTCGTCGATGGCGAGTATTGTTTATCCGCGGCGAGTGATGACGTAGTGCGAAGTTCGCCCATCACGACATTCGCTGTTTGAAGATGAGCGTCGTAGAGAGAACGCAGGTTGTGGAAACATATGAATGAACTCGGAATCAGGAAACCGCCGTAGATGTGAAGTATCGTTGCGAGTGCGAGGTCGCGGACATGAGTGCGAAGTGGGCGCGGGAGATCTTCGACGCGTGTGCGCCATTCCGGTATAATCTTCACGAATGCGTCATCGTCGATCAGACATACGTTAAAGCTCTCGCCACAGTGTTCGATTATATTACGAATCGTGAGATATTGATACGGTTGATTCAGATTATCACTCGTTCTAGATCCAAAGCTCTCCCATGACCGCGCATTTTTGTCGAATTCAATATGAACCCAAAGAATCGGTTTGTTGTTCTTCGTGATGCTACTGTCGTTCAATAGATACTTCTGGATAAGTTGCCCATCATCATATTGTTCCTTTACTTCGATTGTTTTCTTATATTTATTATAAATGAAACCAATCAACATAATAAGGAGGTAAGCGATTGCCAATTTTACGACTTTGTTTTCGAGCATCGCCGCGATAATGTGTAGTGGCGGTGTGTGTTTGTTTTGCGGTCTATTATATATCCCAGAGAATAAATATCGCAATACATCAATCAATCAATCAATTCTCCAACCGAAATATATCCGAATACAATTTCTTATGAATATCACGAGAGATTTCATCTTGTTTGGCTAAAATGAATGCGCGTCGCGTGTCTTCCTCTTCTTGACGTATGCGTGACTGTTCATATATTTGTTTTTGCTCTGCTGGGTTTGTTTGACTGTATAAATCCCGACGTGATTGGTCTCTAAATGTTTGTAATTCATTTACAGTATTGAATCTACGGGTTTTATAGTAGTCTTCTTCGGTGACTGGAATCACCGTTTCAGTATGTGCTTTCTTCAAGTCTTCGTATTTGAGGCTGTCGAATATCCCGCTTGAATATTCTTGGGGACGTTCTCTCGTGAGGTCATAGGTGCTGCTGCTGCCACCTCCACCGCCGCCACCGGCGTATTCCAGTTCCTTTCTCTCGACAAGCGCATATTTATTCCGCAGTTCTTGTTTGCGTTGATTAAGTATGGCGACCTTATCTGCCCAATTGCCGCCTTCGGCGCCGTCTTGATCAGAATGTTGATCTTCCTGTGTTTGTCCATCACGAAACCACTCATCATATCCTGTCTCAAGTTCTTCATCTTTTAGTCGATACTGCTCAAATTTTTCATTAAACCAACGATTAAACTCGCTTACTTTCGTTGCTTTGTCAGCCTCGCCGCTGTGCGCACCACCACTCCTACCAGTCATCATCTCGTCCAACCGACGTTTCATTCTCTCATGCGTTGCTTGTGAATATTCATCGTTGGTGTCAGGCTGGTATCCTTCCTGGCGCATCATACGCCCGTAATCGACAATCGATTTGGCTGCTGATATTGCTGCTTTCCCTGCCGTGTCCATCGGTGTATAAGGCTCACGGAGTGTATCTTTATCGACACACCTAAACGACGGAACCGCCGATGTGCGCGGTGTTCGATGGACCCTTTGTGTGTAATGTTCGTTGGTAGCAGGATTACGAATCGTATAGATTTGGTGGAGAATACGATATGCTTTCGTGAAAAAAATGAAATATTCTTTCGGAAGCTGGCTTTTATCTGGATGGGTTTTCAAGACGGCAAGCTTGGCGCGTTTTAAATCTGCTTCGTTGAATAATGTTGGCAGATTGAAGAGCGCAAGAATGTCTGGTAAATTATAATTGTCGATATTAAGATCGAGAGATTCCATGCGTGGTTTCAAATACTTATTATTAGTATTGTTGTGTTTATTATTGTTATGATTTTATGTTATGATTTTATGTTATTTACTATAATACAAATTAGTAAATAATATGGAAACAGGAACCGCGATGTTGTGGATACGCTACTACGCTAGACTTTGGCGCATCGGGCAAAAAAAGCGACGATGTCTGGCGGATTCGCACCAGTGACGGAATCATCCGGAATATAATCGGTGTTGTTGGCTTTATAAAAAAGGAACACCGGGATTCCATTCACCATGCGCTTTTGCTTCATGAATGCGTAAAAATCGAGAGAATCATCTACATTCACTTCGTAGCATTCGATTGAGGATTCGTTGGCCGAGAGATTCGCAACTTGCTGAATTGCTAGTTCTTTGATTGTTTTACATGGACGACACCAATCGGCGGTGAGTTTGAGGATGGTGTGCTTTCGTTGCTTGGAATTAAACTCGAGCAATCCCTTAAATGATTCGCGAGTAAGTTCGACGGGGGTGAGAGACATATGTGGTAAAAATGGTTTCGTAATATATAATATACAAGGTTAGTATTTAGGTTATAATTACGCATAATTATGTCTAGTTTATATTTTCTCGGAAATAATACATCTTATATCAGCATTCCGAATGCTACCGCTCTCAATTTCGAGACACAAGATTTCACAGTAGAATGGTTCCAATATCAGACGGATACGATACAGTTTCCACGTATATTCCAGAAAGGAGCCCTTAGTTCTTCGAATGTATCAATCGGTGTATCGATCGAGAGTGGGAATTTTTACTATTGGAGAAATAATTCTCCCTACCTTGTTGCTACGCTTACTTCGAGTGTTTATAAGAACAGATGGGTTCATTTTGCGATATGTAGAACTGGCGGAACAACTACATTCTACATGAATGGCGTGTCGTTTGGAACACCTCTTGCTGACACTTATAATTATACGAATACCGAGAATTTGTTAATCGCAAACCAAAGTACGTTGTCGGCAGATTCCACGTTTGGAGGCTACATGTATTATTTTCATTACATAAAAGGTGTCGCGAAATATACTGCGAATTTCACGGTCAGCACTTCGATGGTTTCGAATACTGCCAATACCGTGTTACTTTTAACCGCGACTGGGGCTTCTGGTAGTCTTGGAGCTACGATTACCAGCACCGCTGGAACATTTGCGATTGTGCCGACATTCGCAATACCGCCGCCGCCTGCGCCGTCGTGGTTTCTTCCAGTAATGTTCGGGAATCGTGCGTTATTCACCGATAACAATCGGTTTTATTACAAACCTCACAGTTTAGCCGCTGGTGGAGTTGGTGGTGTTCGTAATTACCGGAAAAAAGGACGCAGGACGTAGATTCCGTTCCGTTCCGTTTCATTTCATTTCATTTCATTCCATTTCATTCACTTCGCGTCATATGATACGCCTTGTCAATCCGGCCATCTCTCAGCACTGACGCGTCTTTTTCATGAATATCATCACGAGAGACATTCGATGTAAGTATCAGGATTAAATTTGGATAAAATCCCAAGTCTGTGACTTTATCCAACATACTATTCCAGTCTGATTTATCCATCATCGGGATTGGTATATAAAGATGCGGTTTCACGTTGCCGTCTAGAACATTCATGATCAACCGATCGCATTCTTCTAGGACCAACACGAGAGGTTTATCGTCATCCGGTGAAACCGTGCTATATACTTTCGAGAGATTGTCGCCTGGATCGGTCGGCTTCCATGTGTCACAATAATACGCACCGATTTGTTTCGCAAGGAGTAATGTAAGGAGGGATTTGCCGGTCCCTGGCTCGCCATAAATGAAAAATGTGCCGCTTCGCGAGGATTTATTTTTGATGATCGAGAGAATATCGTCGATAATATTCTGTTGATAATCTCTCGGTTCTCGTTTCAGGAACTTGGTTGCGTCATATTTACGGTCGGCATATTCCCACCACCATGGATTGCCGCGACGCTCACGAATGTCGATGATCTTGTTTTCGGGGACGGCGGCGTTGTTGCTGTCAGCGGCGGAGGCGGTGTCAGGTCGTAACAGCGAAGTTTTACCAGTGGTGGATTCATATGTTGCGCGTTTCATAATAATATACATGATCTGTCCTTGACTTCCGTGTTGTGATTCGTTGGAGTAAATATATCCGATATACCACTTTCCATAGAATAGACCGAATGGACGGCCATTTTGGTAAAATACAGAACGTCGGATTTGTAACTTGTTGATAAGTTGGTTACATTCAGTTTGGTCGGAAATTTTGTAGCCTTGAATTTTGAAAAAATGCGCGAGTATCATCGGGAATGTATAAAGGATCGGAATGGTTGTAACGATGGACATAAGGATTATATCAGAAATGGCCATTTTTGGAGATTGGGAAATATAATAGAATTACAACAGAACGGTTTATATAAAATTGGCGGATTTTGGAAGGACGGCCGAAGGCCGAAAAGTCAGTGAATCACCAAAAATATTCGGTTTGAAAAGTCAGTGAATCGCCGAAAATATTTCGTTTAAATCATGAAAAATCGATGGACATCGGCGAATGAAACCCGGCATCTTCAAAAATGGACATTTTCTAAAATGATAACAAAAATGAAACTTTGCGACATTTTATATATATCTTACTGATTATCGTCTGGTTATATGCGTTATTTTACAACTATCGTCTGTGTTTTATGTATAAAAATACGGACATTTTTAAAATGTCCATTTTGCATATAGTGGTCAAGACTTTTGAAACAACATGAAAAACACGGTTGTGACTGACATGCTCACAAAACATTTTTTTGGCCGAAAATATTGTGACTGACTTTTTTGGACGAACGCATCGGACGCGGTTTGGCCGCCTTTCCAAAAATGGACATTTTTTTGGACATGATAACCAAAATACCATATCAATATCATTTTTGTCTCATACACATTACTCGATATTCAGTAAGTATTCATAAGAATATCGCACGACATTTACATGATACAAGTAATCCATACTATGAAATACGATATTGTATAATATGTGTCACGATATTCTATGTATTTAGAGGAATGAATATAAATATTTTTATACATATATGTATATTCTATATGTTATATTATTGTAATGATTGTGTAATATGCACATCTAATCTCAGCGATTATAATAAACATCTTAAGACGAATAAACATCGCAATAAAGTAAAGAATCAAAATACAGCCACTTTTTGTATAAAAAACCAAATTATTCAAAATAAACAAGACCTGAATGAAAATATCAATTTAAACATAAATATTCCTTCGACAAATGATGATAGTCACGAAACGAATAAATTAAAGAGTAAAAATAAACAGTGTAAATATTGCGGTCTATGTTATGCTTATTCATCAGGATTATCTCGTCATATGAAAACGTGTAACGGCACAAAAACAGAAGACCAGCAAATAATGAATACAAATGATTCAAACGTTATGAATATGATGAATATGTTATTACAAGACAACGTCACGTTTAAAAATATTATTGTTGATATCGTAAAAAACCAACAAGCGACAACCGACAAAGTATTGGAACTATGTTTGAATAATACGAATAATGCGGCCTCTGTTACAAATAACAATATCTATAACCACAAAGGTGATAATCATTTTAGTATCAACGTGTTCTTGAATGAGAAGTGTAAAGACGCTATGAATATAACCGATTTTGTGAATTCGATTGAACTATCAACGGAAGACATGGAAAATGTAGGACGTAACGGTTATGTAAAGGGCATCTCGAATATTTTTATTGATAACCTGAAAAACACGGATGTTCATAAACGTCCTATTCATTGTAGCGATCGTAAGCGTGAAGTATTGTATGTAAAGGAGCATGATAAATGGGAGCGCGAAGGTGTGAATAGTGATAACCTTATCAACGCTGTCAAAAAGGTTGAACATAAGAATCTCGTCATCTTGAACGAATGGGCGAAGAAAAATCCTGAATGCGAGAATAGTTATACGCGCGCTAATGACACGTATATGAAATTTTCAAAAAATGTTCAAGATGGCGAAGATGAGAACATATTGAAAGTGATCAAAAATATCGCGAAGGAAACTGTAATTGAACGTAATAACTTAGTCGAATAAATTATAACCCCACCTTATAATAATATGAACAACAACAACTGCGTTGATATTATTATTATTGGAAGCGGCATCGCCGGTTTATATGCGGGGTATCAAATCAAACGCCTCGCACCTGCGAATACGACATTCCTCATTTTAGAGAAAAACCCGAAAAAATGGATGGGTGGTCGCGCCGGCAACGAAACATTTTACGGTGCTAATGTCGTCGTTGGTGCGGGCGTCGGACGTAAGAACAAAGATCATGCGCTTATACAATTACTCAAGGAAACCAAGACGCCGTATTCGGAATTCAAATCCGCGCGAAATTACGCCGCATTTCAACCCGTCGATATCACCGATGTTATGCGACATCTCCGCCGCGAATACAAATCTCACCCCGCGCGACATCAAGATAAAACATTCAAGCAATTTTTTATAGATATACTCGGAACCGAAAGATATAAAGAGTTCGTGATTACAACTGGATATACTGACTTCGAATACGCCGATATATATGAAACGTTGACGCATTATGGAATGGATGATAATGTGAATAGCGGATGGACGGCACTTTACATCCCTTGGAGTGACCTCGTCGAGAGATTGTATGCCCGAATCGGTGAAAAGCATTTCAGATTTTTGTCTGAGGTGGTTAAGATAGCGGCGGCTCACACAGATGCCACCAAGTATCGGTTTGAAATCACGACAACAGGCGCCGCCAATGATAAGAAATACTACGCGAATAAAGTAATTGTTGCGACAACGATAGAGGGCATCCAAAAAATTGTTCCGGGCGCGTCATCGACAACAAGTATATACCATCACATCAAAGGTCAACCCTTTCTTATTGTGTATGCGAAGTTTGACCGATCAAGCACCGAAATCATGAAAAAGTATGTTCAGACATTCACGGTCGTCAAAGGCCCACTTCAAAAACTGATACCGATGGATCCTGATAAAGGAATATATATGGTGGCTTATACAGATAATCAACATGCGAAGTCTTTGAAATCGAAGGGTGCACTTGAAAATACGCCAACAGTTCGCGAAATGTATTCAAAATGGATAAGAACCGCACTTGGAATACCGGATACGGAACCGCCGCTGAATATAATGGCGATTCGGGATTATTACTGGAATGATGGAACGCATTATTATACGCCGCTGAATACACGCGAATATAAATCTCGTCCCGATTTTATCCGTAAAGCACAACATCCGATGACTGGGATGGTCGTCGTCGGAGAGGTTGTAAGCCGGGACCAAGGATGGGTGGAAGGTGCGCTGGAAAGTGTGGATGCGGTGATTACGAGAGATTGGTTGTATCTGTGATTCATATGTTACATTTTCTTTAGTTCAGTAACTAAATCGTCAGCTAAGACGTATACGATATAACATCCAACTGTAATCAACGGAAAGTATTCGATCATTATGCGTATTATATTATATTATTATATATCATAATACAACGAATGTCCGCGCCAGTTATGAATTTCGCATCAACGTCTAAACCTGAAAAAAAAGGTATTATCAACAACATCCAACGAACCGTAATACAGTCAGGTGTAAATGCCGCACTCAATAATTCGGGTGTTATGCGTCATGGATTGAATGCGAACTATTATGCTCAGCATAATCGACCTGGAATGGCGATTCGGGAAGGCGCGGCGGCGGCATGGGACGCGATAAGTGGAAGTCGTAAATAGCGAAAACCGCATTTCGAAATGATTACACGGCCACCCCCGCCACCACCCGCTCCAATTCCGAAATCCGGATATGCGGCAACTCGGTATGTGCTTCCCAGAAATATTTACAATACGACCACTTGAAATCGAGTTTATCACAGTAATAATGCGAATACGACCGCTTCAATTTCTCCGCCACTGCCGCGGGTAACAGTCCATGCGACGCCATCGGAAGGACGTAACACAACTGAACAAGGTCGCGAACCGGGTTTTTCACATCAGGTGTAGCATTCGGAAACAACGCCGTGTCTAAATGCGGTATATAACGCATTAAATCAACCAGAAGCGGAGCATAAGGATATTTGTAGGTCCATCGCCAATCCACGCAACCGGTCGAATAATATCGCATGGTCCATTCCAACCCTTCGATATAATTGACGCAAATCATCTGAAGTCGATCGATACTCCCTTTTTCATTACCGCCTCCCCCCCTAGGTGTACTTCGTTCTCTAGAATAAATATCGATTCCAAATAACGCGTCATAGTATCGAAACTCCCAGTTCTCTCGAAACGGGTCGATATATTTCTCAGCCGCACGCTCTTGAAGAGGGATCGTCATGAATTCGTTCAAAGAATGGCAACGCTCGATATTACTGACCAATTGAACAACACGATTACACGCGATTTTCGTAAGTTCGCGAATATCGACGACGACGGTATTGACAACTGGTGACTGTTTCGTAGTAACTTCGTCGTTATCCTTTCCGGATTTATTCTTATTA
>Ga0255211_1000210_pt1 | contig 21981 bp, 20 predicted proteins | sample Miss_Yuk_RepB_8d_FD_183036 | JGI IMG/M metagenome (GOLD analysis project Ga0255211, IMG submission 183036) | Freshwater microbial communities from Mississippi River, Louisiana, United States - Miss_Yuk_RepB_8d | ecosystem: Environmental > Aquatic > Freshwater > River | place: USA: Louisiana...
AGCTTCTATAAGGACAAAGTAGTCTACAATATCCTTATAATAATTCAAGCGGTAATCGAGCATCTTTTCTTCATTATAAAAGATAAAGGCATCTATCAATTTCATTGTTTATTTAATTTTATTTTCTCCTTTAAATAATAAAATGTCAGGTTGTTCTTTATGTAGTGGAACTATAGAAAAGTTTCACGGTGAACATCAACACATTACCTTACCTCAACGCTTATACCTTTTCGCTAATATGCATAAGCAGACAATTTCTATTTGTACTATAGCTTTAATAGTAGCTATATATTTGATTTTAAGAAAAAGAAAATAATTTTTTATAATATTTTCCTTATTATAAAAAATGTCAGTTGAGTGTTATAGAAGCCGTGGTAGAAATACCTACTATAGTGAAGGTAAGAGGGTTTCAAAAAAGGTCGCATCAACCCTTTCTCCAAAACTCCCTAAATGTGTCTCTAAGACAAAGTCAAATGAGATTAAAAACTTAAAGAAGCAATTGAAGGAGGTTATGACACACAGAGAAAAATACAAGACTACAAGCTCTGATTTAGACAATAAATTAAAGGCGTGCTCTATCATAAGGGAGGAATATGACCGTTTAGTTGATATGATTAAATCAGCTACTTCCAGCGTTGATGTTATGGGAAGAGTTTGTCTCACCCAAGACTTAAAAGAGAAAATTGACAGGGAATATAGGGAATTAAGGGATACTTTAGAAAGTACCACAAGAAGCTATGACGAGAAGGTTGAAAAACTTGTTTCTGTTGTAGAGAAAAATCAAGTTGATATTGAAGCATATCAAACAGAAGTTGTTTCATTAAATAATGAAAATAAAGGATTAAGAGAGGTTTTAAATGATAATGCTAATGTTATAGTTGGTTTGAAAGAACAAATTGATAGATTACAAGAAGAAAGATTAAAGTTGATTGAAGATGTTAACGAGAGGGAAGCAATTATCTATAACAAGAATGACGAGATAGTGCAAAGAATGGAAATTATAGGACGTTTAGACCGTGAAAATAGAGAATTGAAAGATAATGTTCAAAAGATGGCAGATGATTATAGTAAATTAAATAGTTTTTATGAGTCTTTAGATGAAGATCACAAAGAGTTAAAAGAAAAAGCAAGGGAAATTTATTCTCAATTACAAGCTTCAGAAAATGATAATGAAGTATTAAAGCAAAGACTTACTGATGCTGAAGATACCATTAAAGTATATACAGATAAATATGCTGATGATATGTATAAGGCAGATGAAGAAATAAGAGTTCTTGAAGAAGAAAATAATGAGTTAAGAAAGAAGGCAGAAAATTTAGAAGAACAAAATAAGACATTAAAAGATAACCTTGAAGAGATGGTTCAAATGAGCGATAAGCTTGATAAGTCTCTTGAATTGGCAATTGAAAAGTCAAGTGAATGTTTTGCAGAGAATAAAGAGTTAGAAGAGACTTTTTCAAGTCAGAAGTTTAACTTGGAAGCTTCCTTGTATAGTATACAAGAAGACAATAAAAGAATGAAAGAGGTATTACAACAAAAGTCAAGAGATACAGACCAGTGTGAAGCTGATAAGTTAGCAATGCAAGAAGACATAAATATCCTTAGAAATACCGCAGAAAATTTAAGAAATAAAATAATTGAAGAAAAGGATGAGTGTTTACTTAGGGTACAAAGAGCTATTGAAGAGAGTGAAGGAAACATAAGTAAAAGAGAGGCCCAAAAATACGAAAAAGAATTATCTGAGTTAAATTCCAGATTGAGACTTTCCGAAGAGGCTTTAGATGAACTCAAAAAAGCAGGTACTTTAGAAGGTAAAAAGATGGCTCCAAAAGCAGTTAGTAAAGCTATAAAGAAGATGAATAAGGCTGGAGCTAAGGTTTAAACTGATATAAATTCTTTTTCGTTTACCACTGAGAACAGATCCCCTCGACAAATGGGACAATTTTTAATTTTATTATTTATAAGGTCATTTGCACACCCTTTATGCAAGAAGTGATTACAAGGGGTTATATTAACCTCTTCATCCTTAATGAAGTCATCCAAACAAATAACACAATTAGAAGGTTCATCTAAAGAGAATGTAGTAGTTTTTATTACTATTGGTTGTGGTTCTTCTTCAGGAGTAACCCTATTTTCATTAGGCTTTTCAAAAAGGGCAGATATACCAATAGAAATGATAAAATTTAAAAAGGAAAATATTGGGTAAATGGAAGGGACAGAATACTTAACGTGATATAAGATGGAAAAGATGGTTGTGGAGATTAAATTTATAGTGAAATTTAGGGAAAGTAAAATCAGGGGTAATTTAAAGGAAGTATTACAAGGAACGAACATCCATACTATAAAAACTGATGATAAGAAAACAAGTGAGAGGCAGAGTAAGAAAATAGAAATTACTTGAGTTGTTTTATCGGTTAAATTTTGGGTGGAATTAACCATAATACATTGGAGGACGAATGAGGTGGCAATTAACAAGCAAAAAATAAGAGGCTTCATCTTCATGATAAAATAAAGGGAGAAAATATAATAAAAAATCAATTTATTTTTTTATTATATAGTAAAAGATGGAGAGTGAAATAATTGATGTTATGGACCCTTTTTATCTTGGGGTAAATCCACCTTCAGGATATGTCAATTTAGGAGGACAGTTACACGTTAAACAAAGTTTAGCAAAACTAAATCCAGGTCCAAATGAACCATTTGTAAAACTTGATGATAATGCATCTTGGGGAGTAAGTAAGGATTATGTTGTAGACTTAACAGAACCAAATTTTGGAGGATGTAAAACAGAATGTGATAACGACCCTGATTGTAAGGGTTATAATGTTATACAGCCTGGAGTAGGAAGAACTTGGGGTTTAGGTGAAGATTGGGGATGTTATTTAAAAAAATCACCTGGAATACCTACTGATAATAACAGTATTGATTATTATAGAAAAAATTTACCACTACCTACATATGAAGAATATCTTAATAAGGATATTGGAGCGAGTGATTTAAGGTGTGTAGAAAATCCAGGAGGAGGTTGGCCTCAGTGGGCTGAAAATGCTAGAAATGACTGTACTAATGACCCTAGTTGTAAAGGTTATAATATTATTCATAGATATGGTGTTTGGGGAGATAAGTGGGGGTATTGTTTAAAGACAACATCAGCAGTTCCTACAGCAGGGTCTAATAAAATTGATTATTATAGAAAAAAAGAATCTCAATCAACAGGTCCAATTACATATCAATTTTACCCTAAAAAAGATATACCTGGAAATGATATAAAATTTGTTAGGAATCCAAGTAATGCAGATGCTTCCTATATTAGAGAGTACGTTGATGATTATAGTCAATATAGGGCTCCTTTTGGAAGATTAGTTCCACCTTTTACAGGTAAATTATCCTCTGTATTATATTTTGACAGAGTAGGGTTAAATAATGACCTTAGTATAGAAGATGAGTTATTACGACCTCCAGGAAAGCCTAAATATTTAAATTTAAGTTTGTCATCTAGAAAATTATACTTGTTATTACAGAATAAAGCAGTTCAGTTTTGCTGTAAGAATAATAATTTAGGAGATGAATGTGGAAGGGGACCTACAGCATTAAATAGTAGGAATCAAAAATGTATAGATATAGGGCAGAAAATATGTAATAGAAATAATCCAAACGATTTTTTCGGGACATTTTGCCAGAGAGAATATTGTAAGACAGATCCGAAGAGTATTAAGCCTGGAAATTGTGATAATGAATATAAACATTTATGTAATATAAGGGTAGGTAATGAATATCCTAATTATAACCAATACCCCGATCTTTGTGCTTGTTTTATGGGGAGAGATTTTTTAGTTCCAATGTGTAATTATTATATAGATGCTCTTGGTATAAGGAGAAATATAAAGGCACAGAATGCTTTAGGATTAAACGTTAATGACCCAAATCAGTGTAATCAAGCTTGTAAGATAAATCCTTTATGTAGACCTGGAGCCCAAGTACCTTATAATATGAAAAGGGGAGATAATCCTGTAGTGTCAGGAGCAAGTTTCCCAGATGAATGTAAAGAAATAGATTTATGCGTTCAAGATGTGACTGTAAATCAAACTGGTAATAATATAGGAAAGTTAACTATAAATCAGACTGCAAATTGTAAGACAGTATTAAAAAAGGTGTGTACAAAGTCAACATATACACCTTGTAATATATTGAGTGTTAATGGAAATAAATATACTTATAAAAAGAAGCTTTTAGAAGATAGAGATGAAGGGCAGTGTGCTGACCCTGGAACTGAATTTGTTTGTGCTGAATTTATAATTGACCCTGCAGATGTCTCATCGGTTACTTGTGATAAAACTAAGGAGAAATTGACCTATAATTTTGTAAATACATTTCCAAAGGCATTTGAGCCTGATGTTATTACTGCATCAAATCATCTTATAAATAATATGGGAATTTTAGATAGATTTAAACCATCATTCGTTAATACATTTAAGGGTTCAAACATAACTTATAATCCTGTAACAGATATAATTACAGCTCAGACAGAATGTAAAAATTGTGTTGTTGGATATACAGGGGGAGATTGTGTTCTTGTTCCTAATAATAGAAAATGGACTAAATATCTTAGTTTGACAGATATATTAACACCTCCAAGAAATGGAGGAGAAGTATGCAGAATTAATAATACACTTTTACCAACAGATTGTCCTTTAGATAAAGATTGTTCTTTAAGTTTTAGTAAAAAGGATAATTTCTGTATAGATGGAACCTATAGTTATATATATGATATTAACTCATATCCATCAGGTAACGGAAAGACTTGTTCTGATGTTGCACGTTCTATGGTTGGAAAAGAGTTAGTTAATCCGACTTTTGATATAGACTACAATACTCACAAATTGAAGGCATCAATTAACTGTAATGATTGTGTTGTTGATTTTGTGGAGGATGAGAATCAGCCAGGTGGAAGATGTACTTTAGGGGCTGATGGTAGATATACAAAAAAGAAGTTTGCAAAGGTTATTAAAGAGGCTACATCTAATGGTAGATGTCCTGCTGATAGATTAAATTTGGTTTTAACAAAGGCAAGTATAACTGAGAATTGTAATACAAACCAGGACTGTACATTTAAGTCATTAAGTGATGATTGTGATGATAATCAGGGTATTAGAACCTTAAAATTTATAAAAGACAATAGTCAGAGTGGTAATGGTAGAGATTGTGAAACTATGGGAAATGAACTTAGTAATGACTATGAGAATGTATCTTCTGTAAATTACTTGAATAATATTTTGACGGTTACATCATCTTGTGAAATAAGTTCCGATTGTAAGGTTGAATTAAAGTCTGAAGAGTGTAAGAATGGAAAAAGAAAAGATGTTTATGATATTTTATTTAAGGCTACAGGAAGGGGTAAAACTTGCGAAAGTACAGTAAGAGAATTAGTAAATGATACTACCCTTGATGTTAGAGATGAAGGAAATAGAGTTGTCGTAGAGGGTAGTTGTCCTAATTTTGAGGAATTAGACAGACAAGCTGATACAAAGAAATTTGGGGTTATATCAATAGTTGTTTTTATATTGATAATATTATTCGCTATATTTTTCTTATAATATATTTTTTTTATCAAGATATATTATAAAGATGAAGAGAGAAGACACATTTCCTTTTTGGATTATGACTTTACGAGAGTATTATATATGGTTGATTGATAATAACGGGGAACAAACCCCCGAACTTAAAAGATATAAAGCATCACTAAATCCAGGGGATGCTGGAGGTGGAAAATGTAATTCGTCATTTAACAGTGATTGGGGACAAAGATATGGTAATGGAGGATTTCATATTACAAATCAAGTTACAGAAGATTCTCGTAGAGATTGGAACTGGAGAAAAGCAAAGAATGAAACTACTTGGTATTATCCTACATATGATAATTATACTATAAGAATATTACCACCTTTAGGATGGCTTTCTTTAGGGGATATGATGGTTAGCGGTCGTATAAATCGTGAAACATATGCAAGAGATATTTCATATAGAAGATATACTCATACAAATGGAGTTACATATGATATAGGACCACGGGATATTTTTGACCGTGAAATTGTTTTTGTAAAAAAAGATCCAATATATGCAATACCTTGTGACGGTCAATATGAAAGTTATGTGCTAGATAATAGGGTAAATGGGTCTCCTTGTGATAGTAGGCCTGGAATGAAACCTGTCGAAGTAGGACCAAATGTTTTCTTAAATAAAGATGAACAGCAAAAAGATACTTCTATTAGAGAAAGTGCAACTTGTTATAAGTTAACTTGTTCTAATCAATCTTATATACCTCCAGGGTCTCGTTGGGGTAGTCCTTGGAATGATACACTTCAGTTATATGGAGCTGTTAACAGGGTATATTTAGAAACTATTTCGTATGTTCCTTCAGTTCAAAAAAAGTTTAATGTATGGTATTGGGATGGAGGTGCTTTACTTGCAAATTCAGACGGAACTGAACCAGGGTGTAAATATACTGCTTGGTCTTCTGTCGCATATATTAGTAGAGATGGTAAAAAGAACGGGAATATAATTGATGAAACTGCGGACTCTACAGTAGATCCTGGAGTTTTAAGATATACATCTGTATTTTTAGCGAGTTGGGGAGAGTATGAACATGAATGGAATCAAAATTTTGACGGAGATGGAGCTGCTAAAATATTATATCTTTTACACTTTGATAATACCAATAAATTATGTTGTTCTCCTAATTCAACAAGTTTAAATAATGCAGAGGGTGAATGTGGTTTTGGAACTAATGCAATAACTCCAGGGTCTTTAAAGTGTGCTGATTTATATAGAAAAACTTGTAAATTTGATAGTCCAGAGTTCACTACAAATTTTTGTTTAAAAAATGGATGTAAATCTAATGTGAGAGACGACCAGAACTTAATTGTGTGTGATTATGAGCTGAAAAAGTTTTGCAATATTATAGAAGACCCGAAGGAACCAACTGATGAGAAAAATAAAATTTTAGCTAAAAGGAAACCTTATCAAGATGCACTTGATACATGTAATTATCAGGATGAAGCTAAGCGTATTAGAGAAGCACAATTTTCAGACTATACTTATACTACAGATAAGAGAGCTATATATAATAAAATATGCAGTCTTAATTGGAGGTTTCAAAGGTTAAATAAAAATACAGGGGAGGTTGAACGAGTACAAGAATATGCTAGTAGTGTAGGAGAAGGTGTGGGTGGTTATTATGAATATGACGAATATAAAGAATATTGTAACTATCCTGATATAAAAAAAGCTTTTGAGACTGCCGACAAGGATGAAAAGGCTTGTGCTGATGCAAAAGTAGTTGTGGATGAGTTTAATAAGAGGATGAGTTTTTATGATAAAAAATTAGAGAATATTAGAAGGTCTAATGAGATAGGGAGAAATGTAAATCAACTATTATACCCTGATATGTGTTCTTGTTTTGCCAGTACAAAAGACTTAAAGGAAGACTGCGATGCTATAGCTGATTTTTATAAAATACGAAATAATAAGCCTGCAAAGAAGGTTTTAAATTTAGATACTGATGATCCTTTACAATGTAATCAAAATTGTGCTGTAAATCCGGTATGTAGAGCAATAACTGTTCCTTCAACTTATCCAGAACCAGGTAAAAATAGAAGAGGAAAAACAGTTATGAGAGGTTTTATACAAGATAAAGGAAGATGTGAAGATAAAAATTTGTGTATCCAACAAGCCACAATTAACAATCAAGGAAAAATAGGAGAATTAGTGATAAATCAGACTTCAAATTGTGGAGACTATAAATCAAAGTTCTGTCAAAACTCAGTATTATCCAAGTGTGATACACAGAACGGACAAGGATTATTTGCAAAGAGAGTTATTGAGGATAAAGATGGGGGAACTTGTTCTTCTAATTTAGAAAGTTTACAATGTGCTAGATTTAACCTTGATCCAATTTTCGATAGTGGATGTGTAACTAACCCTACAAGTGGAGACATGACTAGAACTTTAACTTATAGACAAACATTAGACAAGGTTAATAAAGCTGATGCTGAAGAAGCATTGAAAACATTAGCTACACCTGAAATGAGGGCATTAAATCCAATATATGAATATACAGGAGGTTTTGGAAGTATCATAACAAGATGTCAAAACTGTGAAATGGGATTTGAGCTTAAATCAGACTGCTTTTTAGAGAATGGTAAATGGAAGGCAAGAGCTACAAAAACAAAGGTATTAGCACAGCCTTATAATAGAGGAACTGCTTGTGCGGTTGACAACAGCGTTCAGATTACTGATTGTACTTCTGATAAAGATTGTGTTGTATCGGTAAAAACACCTGATAATATGTGCGTTTCAGGAAAGAGAAGTATGACCTTTAATATAGACTCATATAATTCAGGAAATGGAAAGACTTGCGAGACTGCTGTATTAGAGAAGGTGCCTCAAATATTTAAAGATAATGCAGTCTCAGTTGATATACAGGATAGAACAGCAACAGCTTCGATACTTTGTAGAGACTGTGTTATAGATTATAAAGTAGACCCTAACTCTAATGATGGAAAATGTTATTTTGATGGTACAAAGAGTGTTATAAAGAAAATTCCATATGTAAGAAGACAGGCTTTAAATGGAGGTAAGTGTGGTATAAATTCAACCTTGCCTATAATAGAAGAATGTAAATTCGACCAAGATTGTGTATTTAGTGATGAGCCTAATAGTAAGGAAGGGTTATGTATTAAAGGTGAAAAGACATTTGAATTTGATGTTAAGATGCCTCCATCAAATAATGGAAAAAGTTGCGATGAAGTAGCAAAGACATTTGGAAGTAGATTTACAAAGGATACAAGCAAGAACGTTTTCTTGAATAATAAATTATACGTAAAGACAACTTGTGATAAAGTACAGGATTGTGAAATAGAAGATAAACCGTATCAAACAGGGTGTGATATAAAAACAGGAAATGCAGTAGATTTATATAAAATTTTAACTCCACAGAAAAATGGAGGTAAAACCTGTTCGGAAGTTTTTAATGAGACAATTGACCCTAATGCTGAAGTAAGTGAAGATAATGTTAAAGTCATAGTAAATAAAAAATGTGTGGGTATAGATACCGTTAAAAGTACTATTATTGGAGATAAGCGTATATTATATGGTATAATAGGGCTTGTAGTATTAATATTATTAATACTTATTGTTAGCCTTCTTTTGTAATTTTAGGCCTTTTGAGTGCATTCTTCAGGGTTATTTTTTCTATATTCTTCATCAGAGCAAGATTTAACGGTACATTCTGTTAAATGTTCCAAGCGATATTTGTCGTTAGCACAAGGATTAAAACCTTTTTCTTTACATTCTAAGGGATTATTAAGTCTATAACTTTCAGATTCTCTGCAAGGTTCAAAACCATATTGTCTACAAAGTTCAGGGTTATTTTTAATATAGAATTCGTTTAATTGACAAGGATTGTTATCAGGGCATTTATCAGCTGAAAGTTTACCTCTAGAACAACATAGTGATTTATTTGTCTCATTACTATTTACAAATTCGTCGTATCCACAAGGGCTTGTTTTATCATTTATAATACCTTCCTTACCCAAACTACACATAATTGCTTTTGGAGTTTTTAGAAAGTCAGGTTCGCTGCATACGTCAAAACCACGATTTATACAGTCTTCTGTTCTAGAGTATCTAAAGTCTTTTTCTTTGCAGGCTTCGACTCCATAATTTCTACATTCTTCCGAGTTTCGCACGAGGTATAATTTATCAGTTTTACAAACATCGGTTCCTTCAAGCCTACATTCGGCGATGTTATCATAAAGATATTGTTTATCATATTTACAGGCATCAATACCTTGTCTTCTACAAGATAATTTATTGTCTTTAAAGTAGTCTATGAAATTACAAGGATTATAATTTAATTTTTTACATTCATCTTGATGGTTTTTGAGGTATTCTAATACGGTACAGGGTTCATAATTAAGAATACGACACGCATCCGGATTATCAATTAAATAAGACTGTACGGAGCATTCAGAACCTACTTTTTCTTTACATAGTTCTTCGTTAGCTTTATAAAAATTTAAACTACTTTTACATAAAGAAGCAACTGGGTCTTCCTCCTCAGTTTGAAAATATTCTTTTCTTGTTAATAAAAAAAGTATGAGTATAATTAACACTAATACTATGAACTTCATTTAAGATAATATCAAGAAAAAAATAACATAAATAAATACTAATAAAAAGAATGCTAAGAAAGCATATGCTACAAGCTTTGGTTTACCTTGTAAAATAGAAGGTCCTTCAGAAAAAAATAAATAGAAAGATTTAACCGTGTCATCATATATAGTTTGTCTTTTTGGAGTTTCAGGTCTTGCATTAGGACGTGATCTTATAGGTTCATACTTGCATTTTTGTTCTTCATATAAAGACGGACAATCTTTTCCTTGAAGGGTAATGGTTCTTTTTCTGTGTTGAATTTCGTTGCTTAAACAAGGGGTCCATTCACTCCATTCTGATACCTGACATTTTGAGAAGGTGCAAGGCTTTGAAATGATTTGATTTTGATTATAGGGACATTTACCTGTTCCTCTTTGAGGTATTAAAATATTAACCTTTGACTTTATAGTTGAACCGTCACAAGGTTCTACAGTTTCAATGATATATTCACAGTCTGCATTTTCGCTCATATTATAATATTTTTTTAATAAATTATCTTTAGTTAATTGGTCCATAACAGGGCTAGTTATACACGACATATATGCATTAAGAATAGCTTCTTGTGAGAACTTGAAAGTTGAACCTTGACATTTTACGTTTCCAAGGAGATATATATTTTGGTCTTGTCCTATTGAAACTGACTGTGAACATTTTGAGTTTATAGTTCCCTGAGACATCATTAGTACATCTATCATCATTTGTTTGAATCTTTCTATAAAGAGTGTTTTTCTCTTTATATATTGAGGTTGGTTTGCTATGACTTTATCTAATAATTTTGTTATAAAGTTAAGTCTTTCTTGACCTTCAAAGTTAGCTAGAGTTTCATTTATGTTAGCGCATATCTTTTCACTTGTAAGATCAATTTTCTGGTCTACAGATAGTTGACACTCACTAAGGTCAACTTCAGGGCCTGTAACAAGACTAAAACTTTGTCTTATAACTTTATCAGAGGAACAGCTTCCTGGACCTGATGGAAAGTCTTTTGCAAAAGTATCAGTGAAGGCTTTAATTAAACATAAAACAACATTTTTGAATTCTGTATTTCCAGAGGTATAATCAGTAATAACACATTCGTCATTACTACAAGGTTCTTCTACTATATCTCCATCTTTTACGTCTTTAAGGTTAAACTTGCAAGTACCGTTTCCTTTAGCTGGAGAAATAACTTCAATTTTATATTTTACAAAGCTTCCGTCGCATTTAGCAAAATGTTTTTTTATATAAAAACAGTTTTCACTCATATTTGTAATAATAAAAGAAAATTTTTCTTTTATAATAATAAAAATGAGTGAGGAATGTGATACTTCAACCGAAAACGGTCATAATTTTTGTATGATACCTTTTACAGGGACTTTTAACCCCAATATAATACTGCCAGGTGGTATAGATATAGGTGAAAAAATAAAAGTTCCAAGGGGAGTGGCTGGTTGTTCGGGAACAATTGACTCGATTACAGGTCAAGATAAACCTAGTTGTTATGTTCTTCGGAATGACCCTTACGGAAAGGTTACAAGAATAAGAGGAGAAAATGAGTTACTTATATCCGGAAAAAATACAGCACGATTAACTATAAATTATGGGCCGTACTTACCTTTTGTTGGTTATATAAAGTCAGAAACACAGAACTTTGAAGTTAAAAATAAAAGTATAAATTTACCTATGGATGAAGACAGTATAAATCCTAACGATGGGAGCTTAAATAGAAACCTTATAGTAGGTATTGAGATAGTTCCAACCTCAAAAAGTCAGTTTACAAATGATATTTTTGTAGCAAGATTATCAGGGTTATATTATACTGATATAACTAAAATATCAAAAAGTTCTGGATGGAAAGGTTATAATGAAGGAAGCGGTAAGATAGATTTAGTGGATTATAATTTAAAAGAAATAGATGGTATAGGATGGAGCGAAATGCAAGAAGAAAAAATATTATTGAATGGAAGTTTTCAAGATTCTGCCCTTTGTGGTATCTGGTATAAATATGTTTCGAACAATGCCCTTCCTTATATTAATAATAGAATGTCAGGGATATGTGTGGCTTATAGAAGGCTGTTTGATAAAAATGTAAATACAGAATATATATACTATGAAAGAGGAACACTTACTAAAAGTTCAGTTCCTCCAAATGCAAGTTGGTTTGGAGGTGAATGTGTGAAAGGAGAATTTATATCTCAAATTACATTTTATTATACAGATTTTAATACAGCACAGCTTAGTCAAAAGCCTGAAATGTTTGGTATAAGATTATCCCTTGGGGGAGTTGGTATAAATATAGAATCTTCACACGATGGAGGTTTCGGGTTAAAAGGTATTGGTAAATATAGAAGTATAAATTATGACGTTAAAGATGGGTTATATAAGTGGGTAAGTGAGATAGATAAATTAAGATGTTGTCAGTTGCTGACAGACCAGCAGTATAATGATGATACTGTTGAAAAATATGTTTGCAGGGATAATTTTAACTTAAAAGTTAATAATGAATTTCCCAATGCATTTCCAAACGACCAATGTAAGGTATTATTAGGAAATTGGTGCGGAAGATCATATATAGATGAATACAAACAGGAGATTTATAATATAGAAGACGACCTTTGTAAGAAGGCGTGTGATATAAATGATGTTGATTGTGATAGAGGAATAAGGAATTATTGTTTAAGACCTAAAATGTTAGCTGAAGGAACAGATACAAATTATGACCTTGGAAAATTTGCTAAAGATGAAATATGTGGGTGTATGACCTCTCAAAACTTTAAAAATAACGATCCGTTAACAAGCGTTCCTTTAAGCTTTAAAACTTTATTAAATACAAAATTATTAAACAAAGCGGGAATAAACCTTGACAAACAAGAATGTATTTTACCTTCTTGTTCTCAGTCTCCATTTAAACTTTTAAGTATGAAACAAAATTTAGAAAAAGTGCCTTGTAATAAGAAGGAGTTATGTTTTGGTAATGGATATGCCATACCTGATTATACAAGTGATAATACAAAGGTTCAATGTGTTAGTTATGAGAATGCAGAAAATGAATGTATAGACCCATTGACTCCTAAGATAACAGTTATACCAGACCCTTTTACTGATGGTTGTAAAAACTTAATTACAAATGAGTTAGTTATGCCTAAATATAAACCTGCTGATTGTGTATATGGAGATAAATGGTATCCAGAAGATCCTTGGAGTGCAAAATGTGAAATGCACGTTGATCCAGAGGATGGAGTAGAAAAGTTAATGTTGAGAAGTTATAGACAGCTTGAAAAACCATCAGTTCCAGAATATCCACCAGGAGAAGATAATCCTGCTTGTCCTCCAAAATGCGGAGAGAATAATCCAAACTGCGATTACCCATTAAAATCTCCAGATGAAAGAGAGCCTGTTGAAAAATGGGAAACTTGTTATAATGATGGAAATTATGTAGAAGATGAAACACCATCATCATCGGGTCTCGGAAAGATAGGAATGAGTTTATTAATTTTTGCTATTATAATAGCTTTAATTTTTGCCCTTTTCATAAAAATCATAAAAAAATAATTTAATTTTCTGGGATATTAAATAAAATGTCTTGTTATGGAACTATAGGTCCTATTGCTTTGGGTGAGTGTGGTCCAAAAAGTTCATTATCAGTAAAAACCACAAGTTCAGTTACAAATAACCTTACCGAATCATTAAAATCATTACAGTCTTCTCAATCAAGTACTGTTATTATTCAAGAACAGGATGTTACAGTTCTTAATAAGGCAAGATGCTGTTTTCCATTAAAGGTTTCTCAAGGTTTAACTGCAGTTATTGTAGATACAAGTAAAATGACAGCTACATTCAAGTCTGAAACATCAAACAAGATTGTTACAGATATAAAGAACTCATTACAACAATCCGCAGATACTAAGGTTGGTCTTTTAGCTACTCCGGCTGGAGCAAACCTTAAAACTGCAATAGAAAATGCACTTACCACTATGAATAATACAGGTAAGATTGCAGATATAATTAGTCAAAAGGTGTCAAATACTCTTGCTAAACAAAATCAAAAACTTAATATTGATTGCGGTACTTCTAGTTTAGCTGCAGAATTAACACCTAATCCACCTGCTTCATCCGGATTACCAGAACAAGGTTGTTTTATAGACCAAAATTTTGTTTTCCAACAGACTGCTAATAATATTATGGAAAGTGTTTTTAATAGTATCTCCCAAAACGAAGATGTTAAAAGAGCTATTGCAGAGGTCCAACAAACTCAAAAAACAGAAAGTGCAGGTTTAGATGCTATTACAGGTCAATTTTTCGGAGCTTGGAGTAATATAGCAATGGTGGTTGCTGGAGTTATAGGTCTTGTTTTAATAATAGGTTTAGTAGTATTATTTTGGCCTGGAGGTAATAAGTCAGTTGAAGTTTTAGCTAACAAAGCAGTTGAATTTAAAACTGGGGTAGCTCAAACCTTAGAATCTTCAATAGCACAATTCTTGAGAAAAGCATCAAGAAGAAGATAAATAAAACATTTTTTCTTATATGATTATAAAAGAAAAAATGGTATGCCTTGGAAAGATAGGATTTATAGCATTAGGAGATAGCTGTGGAAGTTCCCCTTCTAAATCTATTAAAGTAAATGTAAGCAGTACGTCTATTACAAACTTAAATCAAAGCTTAAAATCAATACAATCACAAGAAACAAATACAGCTTTGAATCAAGTTCAAAATGTCTCCGTAAAAGGAGCTTGTTGTCAGCCTTTAAAAATTTCACAAGGATTAAAAGCAGTAGTTGTTGATGAGAGTAAAATGTCGGTTACATTTAGAACACAGATGGCTAAAAATTTAACCAACGATATTAGTTCTATGATGAAAGGTGTAGAAGACAATATAAATAATTTATTAGGGAGTGATAGGGGAACTCAGCTAAAAGCAGCAGTAGATATGTCCCTTACAAAAATGAATAGTGAAAATAAGATTGCAAATATAATAAGTGAAAAAATATCAAATACAATTGCAAGTCAAGGTCAAAGAGTTAATATAGATTGTGGAAGTGGAGATGTTCCTCCACCTAAACCACCAGCTTCTGAAAATATGCCAGACACAGGGTGTTATATAAGCCAGAATTTTGTTTTCGAACAAGTTTCAAATAATGTTATGGAAGCTGTTTTTAATACTATATCAAATGATGATAACGTTAAAAAGATTGTGGCTGAAATTAGTAGGGAGATGGAAGAAAAACCAAAAGAGGAAGAAATAAAGGTAGATGTAAGTATAAATACATTTTTAGGAATAAATAAGGTAATTGCGGGTCTTATAGGAGGATTTTTGTTTTTTATTTTAATTGTGGTAATTTTACTTTCTTAAAAAATACTTTTTTTATTTTGTATTAAATAAAAAAATGGGTAATGTTCCGAGTTCAACTCCAACAAAGAAAATGAAAATTTTAAATGAAGAGTTTAATGATTTTAGCGCTAATGTATCAGCTAGAATAAGTATGGAAGCTACTCAAGCGATCGCTGTAAATCAAACCCAAAATATAGTTATAAGCAACTCAACTTTCAAAGGGTGTGAAGTTGGTGTAACTCAAAAGGCTCAAGTGACAGCAAAACAAGTAGCTGTATTTAAGGCTGTATTGAGTAATCCGCGACAAGTTGTAAAACAGATAGCAGAGGGTCCAAACAGTATGTTTGGACAGGCTATGCAAAGTACATCTCCAGTTATGAAAGATTTCTTAGCAAATGCAAGACAGTCTATGGGAGCTGGCGATAATGTAGAATTGCAGAAAAAATTAACAAACATTGTAAGGATAAATGTTAACCAGGAATCTATTATGAGAGCAACTCAGAAAATAGCGGTAAATCAGACACAAAATGTGTTATTAGATGGTTCACTCTGTGAAAACGGTAAAATAACTATAGGTCAAGAAGCAGTTGTTGATGCTTTTCAGAACGTCTTATTTACTGTTATGAATGATAGTGTTATGAGTAGTCCGGCTATGAGAAGAGCTGTAAGACAATTTAACGGCGAATATAATCCGAACGAGCTTGATAATGAGATTGATAAAGGAACAAAACTACCAGATGCTTGTTTTCCTCAAGACCAAAGTAACGTCGATTTAACGTGTCCTCCTTGTGAAGACTGTGGGTCTTGTCCCGAACCTCCTCCTTGTAGAGTAAGTTGTCCTTCTTGTCAAGACTATATACTTAATGCAAATATTTTTTATGGCTTCTTTGGACTTATGTTTTTCCTTTTTTTATTTGTACTTTTAACTAAGTAATTTAAAGGTTATATTTATTATTTTATTATATAATAAATATGTCGGGTTATTTATACTGTTTATACAATGATGCTTTTGAGAGGTTTAAATCTTCTCCAAAAGAAGAGGTTTATAAACTTGGGAGAACGTGTAATGTAGAAAATAGATTAGCATCATATTCTACTTACTACATTCAACCGTCAAAAATGCTTTATGTTTCATCTAAATTTAAAGACTGTATTAAGGCAGAAAGAGTGTTGTTTTATATATTAAGAAATTATAGGGTAAATAATAAAAGAGAGTTTTTTAAGTGTGAGTTAGATCTCATAAAAGAAACATTTGATAGAATGTCTGAATTTACCCCTAAAATGGTAGATGAAATGTATAAGGCTATTATTACCCTTATTTTTCCAGAGAATGTTATAGAGAGGATAGAAAAAGGAGGAGGTTATACTGACCCTAAGTTTATAACAAATGATGAGTGGTTTATGTATGAGAAGGGAAATATGAATTCAATTATGGCTTACTTAGAACAGTTTAGATTTAAGCCTAAAAATCCCGCATCATATCCAGGTTATAGTCCTATCAATAATGAATTTGTAGAGGTATTTAAGAGAACAAATCCAGATGTTAAGATGATAAAGGATCTAAAGCGGGATAAGCCTGTCAAGGTAACATTATCGTTTGTCGAAGATGAAGATAATTTGAAAGAAAAATTTGAAAATTTAAATATCTAACTATAAAGGATGATTATTGATTTATATCTTAACTATAATAGAAAGAGAAGAAATGAGGGTCTAATTGACAATATTTGTTTCGTCCATTTTTTCTTTGGATATTTATTATATATTCTTAAGTTTCCCTTGTTTTTTGTAGTTTTCATAGACATATTTTCTCAGATGATGTTAAGAACAAAAGATGGAGAGAAAATATTAAAATATCTTTTTAAAGATGGGTTTAAATTAGATACAAAATTAGCTTATAGATATTGTGACACTTTATTCATAATATTAGGGTGGTTTGCCGGATACCGGACGAGAAGAATATGAAACTCATAAAAAATAAAAAAATATTATATTTAATAAAAAGATGGATTGTTCGCCTATCAAAGTTGGAGAGGAGAATGAGAGTAAAATTAATAATTTAATTTATGTCTTAGTTAAACCCTTAGTTTCATTTTTATATAATTTAGGATTTAACGCAAACGGTGTTACTACATTAAGCTTGTTTTTTTGTACTTTAACGTACTATAACTTAAAGATAAAAAACAAGGTGTGTATCCTTTATTATTTTATATATATGGTTCTTGATTATGCCGATGGTTATATGGCAAGAACATATAATATGATGTCTAAATTTGGGGATATGTACGACCATGCAAGAGACGTTATTTTCCATCTCTTTATACTTAATGTTATATATCAAAATAAGACTTTAGTTTCTATGTTTGTAATAGGTCTTGCCTTATCTATGAATTCGTTTGCTTGTCAAGAAATAATATATGAGGCTAAATGTGAAGAAGCAAACAATAATACAATTGGATGGACTAAACCATTCTGTTCAAATAATAAACTATTAGATGACTTTAACAAGTATATTGGAAGTGCAAGTTCATTCTTAACTAATATGATTATAATGTGGATTTACTGTCTGACCTAACCCACTCTTCTTATACTGAAAACAGCTGATATTTGTAAAAATGGGTTTGGAGCACCAGGTGAAACCCAATCACTCTCTCTAAACTGCAAAGGCTCTCCATTTGGAAGACACACGCTAAAATGTAAATTATCGTCGGGTTTAAAGGTCATTTGTTGAATTGGATTTGTTGCGGTTAATGTAAAGAATGATTGTGTTGTTAAGTTTAAATCCATAGGAGATGCAAATATAGCCTCTTTACTATTAGGATTATTTGTAATCATCTTTGTTGCGCTTGGTTTTGAGCTTGTATTATATAACTTTACATAAAAATAAGGATAATCATCTAACTTTCCAGCACTTCCGTTCAGGATAAAAACATTAGGTAAAACTAAATGCATTAATTCAATCTCATAGCAAACCACTTGATTTGTATTTGTACCATTATATAAAAGTGGGCTAAAATTATCCTTTGTATATGGTAATATTTCATAACCATCACCGGTTATAGGCACGTTACTTAGTGGGGTTTTTAAAATTGCTGTTTTTGTAGCTCCTGTATAACCTATAATAATACCATATGACTGTGAAGCTATACCGCTAAACATTCTTAAATAGCAGTTTACATAAACATCATCTATATTTGAGGCTAAACCCCCAAGAACAATCTCTGTTGTAGTAACTCCGGCGACAACACCTAAAGTATCTCTTAAAAGAGGAATATCTTTTCTTATATTATAATTATTTGTAGGAGTAATCGGTGTGGGTAATACAACTGTAAAAGTTGTTGGGTCATATGATAATATTTTATAATAATTATGGGTTCCGGCAAAACTACTACAATCATTTTCCAAATAATAGTTATTATATACTGATTTGTAAGGTATACTATTACTGTTTAAAATAATAGAAGATGAAGGACCAACGTAACTTCCAAATGTTTTATTAGTTTCAACTGGAAATGAGTTTGCAATAGGGTCTTTTGCCTCTTTTGCAGTTGATGAAGTTGCAGCATAATACATAGGTATATCAAAGTCACTTGAAAGAACAAACTTAGTTCTATCCCTATAAGTACTGTCTATTTGGAGAGTTTGAATTATATCAGGAACTTTATTAGAAGTTGTTACGACAGGTTGTTTTTGGGGTATTTGTTGATAGTATTGCTTTTGCTGGTCTATATCTAAAATTTGACCTTGTTGTCTTGAGGGATAATTCATTCTTTAATTTAATAGTATAAAACTATTAAATTAAATTTAAATGATTTTTAGTTTTTATTTTTAATTTTTAAAATATACTTAAGAATGATTTTCACAGTTGAAGGCAATATTGGAAGCGGTAAAACTACCTTAATCGGTCAGTTAAAGTCTCTCAAGTTCAACAAACCTCATATTGTTGTTTTCGAACAAGTTGACGAATGGGCTAGCTTAAAGGATGATAAAGGACAAGACATCCTTTCCTTGTTTTACAAGGATAAACAAAAGTATTCTTACATCTTTCAATCTTATGTCCTCTTTTCAAGATTACATCATTTACTTGAAACTATCAAGAATAATCCAAACCATATTATCATCTGCGAAAGATGTCATCTTACTGACCTCTACGTCTTCGCTAAATCTCTTCACGATTTAAAAGACCTTAGCGACATTGAATGGACCGTCTATAATATGTGGCACCAAAAGTTAAGAGATATGCTTGATATTAAGCTTACCGGATGTATCTTTGTAAATACTTCACCTGAGGTGTGTTTAAGCAGATTAAATAAGAGAAATAGAAAAGGGGAAAATGGTATACCATTAGACTATTTAGAGCTCTTACATAAAAAACACTGTGAATGGTTAATTGAAAGACCTAAACAAGATGAAAACAAAAAATGGTTTTCATTAAAGAAAGATTTCGTATGTTCTGTTTTAAACCTTGATGGTAACGTTGATATTTACGATTATGATGAAAGACAAAAACAACTTAATTTAATAGTTGAATTTGTAAATGAAGAAATTAAGAATTAAGGATGAATTTAAAGTTTAAAGTTTTAAGTATTAATTAATACTTAAAACTTACAATGAGTGACGAAGAAATTATTCAAAAAAGAAAACCTATTCCGAAGGCTTTAAGAGAACAAGTATGGCTTAAAGATTGTGGAAGAGTTTTCGACCATAAATGTAACATTAAATGGTGTAAAAATAATATTACTGTTTATGACTATGAAGTAGGCCATAATATCCCCCATTCAAAAGGCGGAAAAGACACTATAGATAACCTCTTTGCAATATGTGGTCGATGTAATAAAAGTATGGGGGACAATTATACCATAGAAGAGTTTAGTAAAACATTCGATGCGTATATAACCAAGAGATGGTATCAATTTTGGAAATAATTTTTTTTATCTTTTATACTTTTAAAATGAATAAGCTTATTTTATACGCTATTATTATAGCTATAATATACCACATTTGTTTTAAACCAGTCCTTGGGGCTGGTAAAGAAGGATATAGTGAGAGATCTTGGATGTCTCGTGACGATAAAATAGAAGAATTTAAAAAGCTTGCCGAAGAGTATAAAGCCTATAGTAATGAAACTAACCTTGATAAGAAGAAGCAAATAGAAGCTAGCTTATTACAGAATTATGAGGCTTTTAAACAGAAGTATCCAGATGTTTTTCAAAATGGAATTATTCCAGAAGAAATTATGAGAATGATTTAATTTTTTTTCCTCTTTATAATTTAAAATGAATAAACTTATCATCTTTGCCCTTGTTGCAATTATCATTTATCATCTCTTCTTAAAAGAAGGATTTGAACCTCAAAAAACAAATTGTTCTTTATATGTTATTCCTCAGCTATGTAATAACTATAAGACTAAAGGGTGTGCTATAAACCCAAATAAAGTTATGGGTGATAATCAAGATTTATGTATTTGCGCTGACCCATCAAAAGGATGTGAACCAAAGACAGCTAAAGTATCTATGGATAGAGCTTCAATCCTTAATAGAATGTTACAAATTCAAGAAGCTAAATTAGCTCCTATTAGAAAGGCATATGAAGATTTTATCAAATCATATAATGATTGGAACAATGAAAAAGAAGATACAACAAAGAAAGCTAAATGGAATACTGTTTTACAAACATATACAACATATATATCACTTAAGCCTGGAGCAGCAAAAGGAGGTCTTTCTAATGACCCTGATGTTGTTATAATAAATCAAGGTGTTAAAAAAGATGGAACTTTTAATTTTGGAGGAGAAACAGAAATGTTATTCGAAGTTTTAGGAGATGAATACAAGGATCTTTATACAAAATATGAAATGATGGTTAGACAAGGTATGTAAAATAATTTTTACAAGTTAAACTTATAAAAATTAAACTGGGTCTTTTTTGACTTAAACTTCATCATTAATTAATACGTCTTCAATCTCATTAGTTATACGGTTAATTGTAATCTCACTTAACCCTACAATCTTACCAAACTTTGCAGGGGTAATATCAAGCTCTAACTTTTTTAAATAATAATAAACTAATCCACTTGACACAGACTGAGGATTACTTGTGTTGATAAGATGTGATTTGTTACTTAACTTCTTATACAAATTCAAAACATAGTTTACGTGCTCTTCTTTAACGTTCCACTTCTCAAGAATTTTAGGGATAAAATGTTCGGCTGTTGTATAGTCGAAATTATCATAATCGATTTCATTCTTAGGAATATTTGTTTTAAAGTAAGTTAACCCTTTAGACATATTCTTTCTTCCAATCTTGAATATTTCATCTAGGTCGTCAGTTGTTATTCTCATTCTATAATGCTTATACGCAAAGAACACACAAGAGAATATAATACCTTTTCTTAAGGCACTTCTTTTAATATCTCCTTGGGTCACTTTTTGATAGTAATAATCAGCCTTGTCAATAACGTCTTTTGAG
>Ga0255211_1000213_pt1 | contig 21792 bp, 19 predicted proteins | sample Miss_Yuk_RepB_8d_FD_183036 | JGI IMG/M metagenome (GOLD analysis project Ga0255211, IMG submission 183036) | Freshwater microbial communities from Mississippi River, Louisiana, United States - Miss_Yuk_RepB_8d | ecosystem: Environmental > Aquatic > Freshwater > River | place: USA: Louisiana...
AGGCGGAGGATGCCGAGGAACAGGCGGAGGATGCCGAGGAACAGGCGGAGGATGCCGAGGAACAGGCGGAGGATGCCGAGGAGGCGGAGGAACAGGCGGAGGAACAGGCGGAGGAACAGGAGGAGGCCGAGGAAGAGCAAGCTGCACCAGAAGAAGAAGCGGAAATCGAGGTCTCAGAAATCAAAATCAAAGGAAAAACGTATTTCACAACTGATCCTCAAAACGGAATTATCTATGCTTGTGTAGATGATGATGTTGGTGATGAAGTCGGTGTTTTCAAGAATGGTGTCGCGGTTTTCAATAAAGGAAAGAAATAATTCGCATGGGCGAATATAATCTGATGATAATATATACTATTTTTTTATTATTCTAGATCATTATGCTTGAAAAAATATGTTCGCCCGCGTTATTGTATTTAGCCTTTTCTATGATTCAAATCGTTATTGATTTGTTTCAAGGTGATTATCATACATCATTATTAAAATTTATTATAATGTTTATTTTTACAGCTATTCTAAATATTTTATGCTTGAATGGTTATACTAAGTTGGTTTGGTTTATCGTGATTATTCCGATTATATTACTTACCTACATTAGCAGCATTCTATTTTATGTATTTGGTGTAAATCCGAGCAAATCACAGATTCATGTAAGGCAAACCGCACAACAACCACAACAACCACAACAACCACAAGAGTCATCAAACGTTCCCACAGCGCAGCCTCAGCAGCAACCAGCGCAAAAATAACAACATAAAAAGATTTTGATGTGATAATACATAGAGACAATAAACTTCTTTCATGCCTTGTATTCTTGAAACATCTAACAATAAATACATTTGTTCTGCTATATACAAAAATCAAATGTATCCGTCGTTCATACCTGCAACGCCATTCACGAAACAGACGCACCAAATTATTTATGTCCAACAAAAGGAAATTTCACAAACTGAACTTTGCTTTGCGTTATTTTCTTTGTATATCCTTTTTCCTCTATTATATAATATGCTCGTGAAAGGAGATAATTCTGTTGTTATGGTATTATGGCGATACATTACATCGGGTGTATTTGACACGGTTTCTTATATAAAGGAACGTGCGACAGATATTTTTTACGCAGCACTGCGGATATTTGGTCAATACTCATTTAGCACATATACCGTTGTAAAAGATGGTCGTGAGATATTTACTTCTTCATCTATCTACTATTACTATAAAAGTGACGTGAATACGGTATATCGTATTGACCGAGCAAAATACCAAGTATGCAAATGGATTGACCGACAATGCGCTTTGTTCTTAAAAACGCATGGAGAAACCCCCATAATAAACGACACCGAAAATAATATTTATGACTTCATCCTTCATAAAGTTGATAATCAGCCGTATGTGCGTATTCACCGAGGTGATTTTAATGGAAGAACACATACACTCATTACCGAACATTATCGTCCTTATAATAAATCATACCAATTTGCGTCAGAAGCAGAACTTACGGTGAATTATCCCGAAAGTTCGCTTGAACCGCCTATGTACTCAAATGAGGATTCCGACGCAGGTTCCGGTGCAAATGAGTCGACCAATAAACAATACACGGTGCATGAATGTTTTCCTCCAAAAGTATTCAAGATTAATCTGAAAACTCCCAATAACTTTTTTCTTGAAAAGAATGAATTGTTAGATGTAAAGTTCTTGAAATGGAAGCTTTATAACGAGTTTGGTAATCCCGATATTGCGAAGTATCTTGATTCGCTTTTTTATAATTTCAACGTTGTAATGTTTTATAATCACTGTATGAAAGAAGAACCTGAGAAGACAAAGGCAGAAATAGCTATTGACGAATTAGAACCGACCATGACCACGAACAGACAAACACCTTTGATCGCATACAGTCTTACAGACAAACAATCAGTTATTATTGGTCATACATATGTTGTCAAGGTTGATTCTTTACTTCGGTGTCCAGTATTTGAATCTAAGGAGCGAAATGTATTTGATATTGACGGTGTATTAACATCATATTATGACTGTTCAGATACTGAGTATGAGACAGAGTCAAATGACCACGACGATCACAGCAGCCAAAGCAGCCAGAGCAGTCAGAGCAGCGACGAAAACGCATCCGACGATGATAGTTGTGGGGATGAACGTAAAGGTGAGTGTTCAAATGACACCACAGACCCAAAACCGGATTACGATGAAACCGAGTTCGAAGTAATTCAAGAATCGACAACATAAAGAGTATAAAAAAAAATTGATAGTATAATATACGGTGTGTATTATCCCATCCACATCATTTTACGGAAATTCTTCACGGTATGACGGAATCAATTGAAGCAAGCACGTTTCATAAATTGTCAGACCGTTGGACATTATGGGCTCATCTTCCTCATGATACAAATTGGGCTGCTTCGAGTTATAAAAAAATTTATGAGTTTGATACCGCAGAAGAGGCGATTGCGATCATCGAGGTTTTGCCTCCCAAGCTTGTCATGAATTGTATGCTCTTCTTGATGCGAACCGGTATTGTTCCGATGTGGGAAGACCCGCAAAATCGGAATGGCGGATGCTTTTCATATAAGGTTGCGAATAAAGAAGTCAATAGCGCATGGAAACAATTGTCATATGTTACAGTAGGTGAAACGATTTCAACCAATATGAATGTAGTTCCGATTGTAAATGGAATCACGATTTCTCCCAAGAAGAATTTCTGTATTATCAAAATCTGGATGGCGAATTGTAACTTCCAGAACGCGGGAATTATTCGCGAATTGGAAGGTATTACAGCACACGGGTGTTTGTTTAAGAAACATACACCTGAATACTGAGTTGCTCACTTTGCTCACTCACTACATCGCTTCGCCCGCTGCGCTGCTTCGCGATTTCGTTCGTTCGCGCTTCGCCGCTCAAATCTGGGGCGTGGTGCGGCGGTGGTGCGGTGGTGGTGCGGTGGTGGTGCGGTGGTGTGGTATGGGGTGGTATGGGGTGGTTACAAATAATAATGCGATTTGACCGCTTTATTATTTTTATATTATGTTTGATTCAATACGTCGTCCGCATCGGTGTCGTTGTCATGACCAATCGACTTCAATATATGTTTGATGTGTTACTGTAAAACCATTCATTAGTTCGCGTTCTTCTATCGTAATTTCACTATCCGGGAAAAATTGTCGTAGTTGTTGAACCAAATCTAGATGTACTCTACTCTTATGGTGTATTTGAACTGCTACACGATACGTCGCGATTTGTTGTTGTTCATCTAATCGATATGCATATTTTGTTTGTTTCTCACACGAGATATTCCCTTTTTCAATTTCGTCACATATTGTATCTCGAATTTGAGTTGCAAACTTCATAATAATATTATTGTATCTATACTCACGAAGTGCTTCTTTTGTCAGTAAAAGACGATGTGCGCATACAGATGAAGACATGAATTTGGACTGTTGATCGTAAATAGTAATATATTATAAAATAACTGTTAATTTTTATATTATATTCATTCTATTCCAACCGATTTTACACGCATTACGAGCTAGGCAAAGGCGACAAGCATAATTTAATCGTTCCCAACGACGCAACATAATATTTCACCACCAGGGGCATATCATTATCCAAATACATCTCGATTTGATTACACAAGTTCGTGCATTTGATGAAATACCCAAGATTTTTTAGCGAGAACTCTCCCTGAATGATCTTCCCCGAGTCCTTCTTGTGAAGAAACTCCATACTTCCATCCGACTCAACACGTCTCACTTCCGCTGTCGCAAACTGTCCTGAACAACGAAATATCAGTTCGTTCCCCACCGATTTAATTTCCAGTTTCTCCGAAATACATGAGAGATCACGAATAATTTTCTGAAAATCGCTGGATGGGAGGTTAATCACGCTGGAAAATGCGACCTGAGGTTCCACCAAATCCTCTGGATCCGGCTCGATCAGACGCAACTTCTGGGTCTTGCATTGTTTAATATCACCATTCTCGAATTTAAGTCCCAAATACGATACCACACCATCGTTATAATCCTTCTTCTCAATATAAATCGTCAGTGTATCATCGTTGTCAATCGAATTGATCAGCTTGAATAAATGAAACATATTCACTCCTATGATGATCTTATCAAGAGCGCACTCATACAGCTCGAAATTCACCGCTTCTAGAAACATATGCGCCAACATCGTATGTGATTTATCCATATTGATGATGCGAATTCCGTCCTTTTGAAACGTGATATTCGTCTCGATGAGAATTTCTTTTAGCGCGCACATTAACGTTCGAACAGGAGCGATTTGAACGGTTTTAATGACGAGAACATTATCGCTATTGTTATAAGCATCAGTGCTGCCGACTACGCTGTTGCTGTGATTGGTATGTCCCACCGCCGCTGCTCCGCCGCCGCCCCCACTGGCATGTGCGTTTGAATGACTCATTTTCGTTTCTTTATACAATACATTTTAAAAATCTTTATATCTATTTGTGCGTAATATATAGTAGTATGGTGGCGATGAAGACCTACAAAATCAAAAAAAACAAAAGCACGAATAAAAGTAGTACTCGCAAACGCAAACGGAGAGATCATGGAAAGGGTTCCACCACTGATGATCGCAACAACAAAAACACCGAGGACGGCTGGCTTCGTATCACAATCCGCGGGGCGCCCTACGAACGCGGTGTCAGTCATGGAAAACAGATTGTTACGGCGGATCCCGAGAGATTTACACGTATGTTCTCTGTCTTCGACAAGATATTTCGCCAAAGTTATGGCAGAGATATCGAATTTTTCTACGGAATATGCGACGATTTTTACAGGGGCATTATTAAAAAACGGTTTCCAAAGATATACCGAGAGATGGAAGGGATCGCAGCAGGCGCCGGGCTCGATGTGCGTCAAGTCATCCTGATCAACGTGTATATGTCGATCCCTTATTTTTACGCACATATGCTTCGTTACATCGATGCTCCGAAATACCGGAAGAAATACGCAGATGTCATACGCGATGAACACGCGATTCGCACCGACCCCACCGCCCTCTCCGCCCGCGCTGCGCGCCTCGACGAATTCAAAGACAGGTGTTCGCTCATTATGGCGGTCGGGAATGGCTGGACCAAAGACGGCGGAATCGTATGCGGTCATACTTCATTTAGCAACTTTCTCGATGCCCAATTTTGTAATGTAATTTTACGGATCGAGCCGGAGGCGGGGGATGGGTGTGTCATGGTGATGCAAAGTATGCCCGGCGGCGTATATAGCATGACCGACTTCTTCGTAACGAGCGCGGGAATCGTGGGAAGTGAAACAACGATCCGCGGATTTCATGCCTTCAAGTTGCGCGACCCGATTTGTTGTCGAATCCGCGAATGTATGCAATACGGACAAACCTTAGAAGAATATGCTGATAGATTACAAAAACGGAACTCGGGGGATTATGCGTGTTCATGGATGTTTGGTGACATCCGGGGAAAGCCGCGTATTATGCGTGTTGAACTCGGGCTGAACTATGTCAATATTGAAACTACACGTGATGGAGTATTCCTCGGGTTTAATTCGACATACGACGAGAGAATCCGCGCAATCGAGTGCTCAGGTGTATCGGGGAGTTTAGGTGGTGATGGCGGCCAACTAAGCGATGTCGATGGGTTTTATGACATAACATCAAGTATCGGCAATCGCCGTGTTCAATTAGAGAAACTCGCGGAAAAGTATCGCGGACGGATCGACACTACTATTGTAAAACGAATTCTGGCCGACCATTTTGATAATCATTTAGGAAAAACGGCGCCGAATTCGCGGACGATTTGTAAGCACGCGTATGCCGATGCCACCGCCGATAGCTCATCATCGGCGCCATTCAAACCCGTGGGCGCGTATGACGCAAAAGTCGCGGATAGTGCGTTAATTCGGCAGATGTCGTTTTTAGTACATTTAGGACCGCCATGCGGAACGCCGTTTTCGGTCCGCGAACATATGAAAAAACATCCGGAGTGGAAAGATTGGGAGGAATATTTAGCGGATTTTCCGAGAAGAGGGTGGGTGGAGGCGTAGCGTAGAGGAAGAAATCGCGTTCCACGAGGCGAGGTTAAAAACCTGTGGTTGAAAACCTGTGGTTGAAAACCTGTGGTTGAAAACCTGTGGTTGAAAACCTGTGGTTGAATATATTCTCAATAATAAAAATATTGAGAATATGTATAGACGAAATAAAATAAGCAAGGATGAGTGAAACAGTAGCAGCAGCAGCACCAGGAGGAGAAAATGTTCAACAACAACTATCAGAATCAGCAAGAGCAGCAGCAGCATCAGAAGTAAAAAGAGAAGCAGGAGTAACAGGAGTAACAGGAGAAGCAGGAGCATTAGGAGCAAAAGGAGGACCGGCCCAAGATTCAAGGACACTTTTACCAGATCCCCTTTTGAAAGATATCGTAAATAGAACATTTGTTGCTGCTAATGATGCTAATGAAAATAACCCCACATCATCTGTCCCCCCAACACAAGAACAAATAGCCAATGCAGAAGCAGAGGTCACTGCCGCCAAACAAGCGTCAGATGCTTCGCCTGAGGATGAACAATTAAAAAAAGCTTTAATAACAGCCCAAAATAACTTAGCCGATCTTAAATCTAAGACAGGCGGCCGCCGTCGCACCAAGCGTAAGCAGCAGAAGAAGGGCAAATCGTCCAAGAAGGGCGGCAAGAAGCACCGCAAAAGCTACGGCAACAAGTCTCGCCGAAACAGCAGCAAGAAGTCCCGCCGTCACGGCAGGAAGTAAAATATCATTATTTTAGCAATATTTTCATCAAACGAAAATAATGATATGTTAGTTACGACGGGTAGTGCGACGGCGGCGTTGGGTGCGGCGGTTTGAAGATCTGGTGGTGCGTTTGGACGAGAAACGGCGATGAGACATTTTAGTCACCCGTTGCGCTTTTCTTCGTTTTATTGTTTTACCGCCGTAAGCTGTACCACTCGTAGTTTGTTTGTCTTTAAAAAATGCGTTGTATATGTAAATTAATTCACTCATGGTTACATGCCCGCGTTGTGGATCTTGTAATCTCTCAATTGGGTTTTGATTATCAGGATTATAGTGACCAGTAAAAAACCAATTTATTTCTGCTTGGTTCAATAAGCGAGTAACACCTTGGTCATCTGTAACATATAACCTTATATGTTCTTTATTATTATCATCTGGACCGGTAGCAGCGACGGGAGTAATGGTTGATATAATAAACCTTTCTAACGATACATCATCGCCAAAGAGATGGAGAAATACTATCCGGTTTTTCATTTAATTGTTTCAATAATTTTGGTATGGTTGATGAGTTATACTGGTGATTTCCGAGTTTAAATCTTATTTCTTTAAGACCTTCACGCGTAGTCGCGTCAATCTTACTAGGAATTGCTTGTAATAAACCGTCTGTAGGGTGTTCACGAACATATTTGTCCCGATCTTGAAGTATTGTATTCCATTGGCTAACCAAACCGACTATATTTCGGTTTAAATAATCCGGTACTGATTGTTGGCTCATGACAGAAAAAATATATAAATCTAATTTGGTATTTATATCATATTCATATTTTTAAATTACCAAATAAATGAGTTCATCCGTCCCCGCCGCCCCCGCACCCGACACCCCCTCCCTCGACGACACCATCGCCATTCTCTCGGAGATATGGAATACAAACGCAGCCAGTCCCGTCATTCTCGAAAGAATCCACGCCTACGTGAAAACCCAGCTCCCACAATCCATCAAAAACTACCAGACCGCGCAATCCGAGCGTGAAACACGCAAGAAATCTCTCGAACTATTCGCCGATGAATTCACGGAGAGTTTTCTAAATCGAAATAAATATTTCTACTCTCCGCATTCAGAATTGTATTTCACCTATCATAATCAAGTCAGGTATGCGTTAATCAACGAAGACGAAATTCATCACCGGATCTTAGCCGACATTACAGCCTCCGATTTTCTCTCCGCTGCCTCATCCGCCACCGCTACGACCAGCGCAATAAAATACCGAATAAAAAACCGGATTATCAAAAGTATTCAATCCTCCCGCGATATTCTCTCGGCGATCCCTGAATCCCGCACAATCCAAAATGTGATCGGGTTGCTTTACCCTGCGCTCTTCCATACACGTGACCATGCGAAATATTTTCTCACGATCCTCGGCGACGTCATTCTCAAAAAAACCGCGCCTCTCATCTATTTTGTCCCTGTGATCGCGAAAGATTTTATCCGAGATCTTGGTAGTGAGTGTTATGCGTTATTTGGGTCTTATGCCAACACATTCAGCTCCGCATTCAAGTTCAAATATTACGAGCATCAATACAAGGATTGTCGATTGGTTGATATTCGCGGCGGCGCACAAGCTGCGTCACAATCGTCGGCAGCATTTTTGCTCCGTCTTTCGAATATGCCTGAACTCCAGGCATCGATAATCGATCTCTTCTGTGTTGCCGCACATTACTCGCACAGGTTCGGTAGTGCCGACGATTTCTTATGCCTCCATTGTAAAACACCTGAGGTCGGCACGCATGCTTGGTTTTTACGTGACCGAACCGATCAGCAAATCATCGATGAATTCATGAGTTACGCAACAGAACCTGCGTCATCCGACCATGAAATATCGATGACAAATATGATGTATCTATGGAAGATGTATCTCTCGGAGTTCCGATTACCAAGCGTGTTTTTTGCGGCGACGTTGCGTGCGAAGCTCGCCAGTATCGCCTCACTATCAACGACCGCACCAGACGTGATTCCAAATCGCACTAGCAAGTATCTTCCCCTCGTAAGTCAATTTCGCCAGTTTTGGAGTGAGTATTGTTTCACCGATGACCGCGAAATCGAGCTTGAAATCGACGAGCTTTCCACGCTGTTCAAAGAATACACGGCATCGGCGGCAAGTCCGCCCGTGGGCGACGCAACACTACTCGGGATGCTCCGTCATTTCTACCCCGACGTCATCATCGAAGATGATAAATATATACTGAATGTCGGTTGTAAATTATGGGATAAACCCGCAGAAATCAACGAATACCTGGAACAATTCAAACAGCAATGTCTCGCGAATCATCATTCATTCCCACAGCCGTTGTATAACGCATATGAGTATTATTGTGGCAGATGTTATGCTACCGCGAAACGGCGTATTATCAGCAAGCGGTATTTTGAGAAGTATTTCATGGAAGAATACCCAGATTACATCGATGAAAATGGAATGATTACGATAAAATGGTGGATCGGGGATACCGACCTGAATGATTGATTATGCGGAAGATCACGATGAAATCTTCTCATAAAAATGATAAAGAATATCACGCGTCGATTCCATTCCTTCCGGATGAAACATCACGCCATAAACGCGATTTTTTACAAATTCAAATGCGCACGCATGTCGACGGCCATCACGGAATTTCGTTATCCATGCAATCTCTCGAACACTCGGGATGGAGGGCGGCGCAACAGGCAGTTCGTGAAAATAAAAGTAGGCTTGTTCGCGCGATGAATTGCGTCCGTGTGTCGGAGTATGTCCTTTAAATAAATGATGCTTCGAGAGATCGACATCATATTCTCCTTTCCATAATGTATTGTAAGATACAAGTGAGCCACCATAATATAGCATTAACACCTGACACCCATGACATATTCCTAGCACTGGTGTTTTCGGAAAATGATACAAATAATAAAACTCGAGCATGAGTTCAGGCTGCGGTGTATGTGACTTCACGCGAAAACGCGCCCCGGGAATGATCAAGCCGCGAATGTCAGTGCGCTGAATGACTGCGGGATCGCATCGCCTAGTCACGAGGTATGGTATCTCTCGTTGTTTGAGAGATTGATATAACTCGCGCAGTTTATTCGCATGATTTGGTATTTCACGTGTAACGATAAGTAACATGTTATAACTTATACTACTAACTATATTACGTTAATCTATACTACTACAATCTTTATTATTATATACTTATCCAATAACTGATATAATGGTATATAATAAAAATACTAATACGATGATCTATATGGTCGCATCGTCTCTGTCTGGTTGATCCCTCGCATGTTAGATACCCCCCCTTCCAATTTCATGATCCGCCCACTCTCAATAAAGATTTTAACCGGAAATGTTGCTGCGAATTCGGAGTCATGTGTAACAACGATCATCGTCGTCTTCTTCGACATTTCTTGAATCATCTGAGCGACATATTTCTTATGAAACGCATCCACAGCGGCTGTAGGTTCATCCATAATCGTGATCGGTTTGTTGCTCAAATAGCTTCGCAATAAGTAAATAATCTGTCGCTGTCCGCCGCTAAGTTTCTCGCCTCTCGAACCCGCCATCGTATCCAGACCCTGTGGCAACTTCTTAAATACGTTCATGACTTTCAGTTTGTCCAAAATCTTGACAACCTCTTCCTTTGGAGTTGTTGTTCCGTAACATATGTTATCGATAACGGAACGATTGAACAATACCACTTTTTGCGAAACAATCGATAATTTGCTTCGCAGGTATTCGCGGTCAATATTCTGAATATCCTCTCCGTCGAATAGGATTTGTCCTTCTGTTGGCTTGAAGAAACCTGATAAGAGCTTTATAATTGTAGATTTACCGCTTCCGTTTGTCCCGATGATCGCAACGCGGTCGAGAGATTTGATTTTAAACGATACACTATCGAGAGTTTTTTTACGGTCTTCGGCGGTTTGGACTTCACCGGTATTTGCGTATTCGAACGATACATTTTTAAATTCGATATTTCCTGTGATCGGTATATCCTTTTTAACGCCCGCGCCCGCACCCGTCTTTGCGTCATCTACCAAAAGCTGGCGTATATTCGCTTCGTTTTCAGCAAGCTTACCATACTCTGCGATCACCATAATACTTCTTTGGGAAGCAGTCTTGATATACCGAACAAAAAACAGCATAATAATTATCACTTTTATTGTGGATGTGCTATCGATGGACTTGGACTTATACAAACGAAGAATCACATAAACATACGCAACAAGAATGAGTGTGACGATTAACGAAATCGCATAAGCGCCTTTGGATGTGCTCCATAGTTGTGTCTCATGTGCGTTGTCATAGATACCATGCTTTTGCGTCAAGTATTCCTTCTCTTGTTGTATCTTTTTATTACAGATAATACTAATAGAATTGCTTAATACATCATCGATATTCAACATCAAGTTTTTCTCTTCATTTTCTCGGTGTTCGGATGTCGTCTTGCTATCCACAAGAATATAATAATACAAAATGAAGAATACAATAAATACGATCAACGTCATGATACCGATCGTTGGGTTCAAATAAATGACATATCCGAGAATAACCACGCTCGTAAGGACGAAAGTAACTACCCAGTATATAAATCGTCCGGTAAATGATGTAACGGTATTCGGGATTTTTAATGTTTTAATGATATGGTTTGAAATATCTTCTTTTTCATAATTCACCTCAATATTTTTAAAGATGACATCGATAAGTTTGAACCGGATGAATTTCTCCATCATCGGATAGTAGATCTTGTCGAAATAGTTGCTAATCATATACACGGTATCAACAAACACGCTTAATCCTGCGATTTTCATAAGAATCGTTATCGATTTACTGTATTCCAGTCCATTTATTGCGCCTGTAAAATTTGAAAAAAGGTCAGACAATACAATCATTTCGATCGGATTGCATATGAGCGTCGTAATGATCGTAATGAATACCCAAATTTGATTTTCTTTCAAGAAGTCAAAAATGTATTCTGTAATAATATTATTGTTATCCATCGACACACGACTCGCCAGAGTCTAAATTTGTAATACTATTATAATGATATATAATAGTAATACGAGTCATTCGGTATTTAACGCCTCTTAGGAGTATTCACAAGACGAGAACGGCGACCGGTCTTGGAAATCTTGACCGCGCCGAACTTACCCTTACGAGCGGTGTAGCCATACTTGCGCAGACGGTTCTCCTTCTTTGCGGTGGCGTGCTTTTTGGCACTCACAATACGACCATGTTTATTGAACACGAGCTCGCTCTTAGTGAGACCACCGGGTGTCTTGTAGGCAGTATCGTGCCAAACCTGGGCGCGAGAACCCTCTAACATAGCATACTTTTTACCGTTGACATGGTAAAATCCATCATCGTGGCGGTCCAAACGTTTCACCATTTTACTAAATATCTCGTTATATCTTATCACTAGAAAAAATCTAGAATGAATTTGTTATAGGCGCTCCATATCCACCAGGCGCGCCGGTCCAGCGCCCAAAACGGTTGATGTTATTCACGGCATACACCTTTTTCACGTTTTTTGTTTCAGTTGCGACGCGTATATTTTGCGCATAACGCATCTTCTTCGTGATATTGGTATTATTGGTGGATGTCGCCATTCCAGCGGTTGGATTTGTGATCGTGGGGCATTTAAAATATGGAACACGTATATCGTTGTTTTGATTATTAATTACAACTGGGTTTCCATTAGAGTCATACTGAACGAGTGCGCCGTTGATGCGAGATATGTCACTACATGTAAGACCCATTCCAAATGTAGTTCGGTAACGTGGCGCCGTCATGTCTATGCGTTGGTGTAATTATGCTGATACATACCCAATCCAAAATAAAATTGAAGATGAGTTAAACATATTGTCTGAATATATCATACGCCTTATTCATTCCTTTCAAGTGATAACAACAAATGCCACCTAAATCTACTTCTTCTACTAGTTCTGCTGCTGGTGCGGCCGGTATAGAAGACCTCGCCAAGTATCAGAAAATGACCGATCGTGAGCATATCCTTAAAAAACCAGACACTTATATTGGAACAATTGAACCGACGGAAACAACGGATTATGTAATGGACGCTCCTCCTCCTCCTGTGGATGCCGCCGCCGCCGCTGCTGTTGCTCCCGCTCTCACCCGACGCAATATTAAATACATACCCGGTCTATACAAGCTTTTCGACGAAGGAATGGTGAACATGCGCGATCATGTTGTCCGTCAAGCGCAAGCGATTGCGGATGGAAAACCCGACGCACTCCCTGTGACAACACTTGAAGTAGAAATCGATCCCGCTGACGGAACCATCCACATGACAAACGACGGCAACGGTATCGACGTCGCACAGCATCCTGAGCATAAGCTCTGGATTCCCGAGATGATTTTTGGCCACCTTCGCACATCAACAAATTATGACGAGAACAAGAAGGAGAAAATCGTTGGCGGGAAAAACGGATTCGGTTTCAAACTTGTCCTTATTTGGTCTGTATGGGGTCGTGTTGAAACTGTTGATCACGTTCGCGGGCTGAAATATGTCCAAGAATTCCGTAACAATCTCTCGGAAATCGTGCCTCCTGTCATCGCCAAATCCAAAGTCAAGCCGTATACTCGCGTGAGCTTCCGCCCGGATTATGCGCGTTTCGGGCTCGCGACCAACAATCTTACGCCAGATATGGCCGCGCTTTTCCTGAAACGTACCTACGATATTGCGGCGGTTACCGACAAGACCGTCAAAGTGAAATACAACGGCACGCTTGTTCCGGTGCGTCATTTTCAGCAGTATGTTGATCTCTATATTGGCGCAAAGGGGGGCTCGGGTGCGGATGGCGGCAGCGGCGTCAAACGCATCTATGAGAACCCGGACCCTCGTTGGGAGTATGTCGTCTGCCTCACAACAACTGATGAATTCGCACACATATCATTCGTGAATGGGATTTACACTCCGAGAGGAGGGAAACATGTGGAATATATTACAAATCAAATTGTCCGCAAGCTCGCGGAGCTGATCAAGAAGAAGAAGAAAGTCGATGTCAAGCCGAATACCATCAAAGAACAATTGATGCTCTTCTTGCGATGTGATATCGAGAACCCGTCATTCTCTAGTCAAACCAAAGACGAGCTTGGTACAGCTGTTGCGAATTTCGGCTCATCGTGTAAAGTGAGTGACGAGTTCATCGAGAAGCTTGCGAAACTCGGTGTTATGGACGCAGCATGTGCGCTTACCGAAGTCAAGGATACGAAAGCCGCGAAGAAGACTGATGGCGCGAAAACTCGAACAATCCGCGGAATTCCGAAACTCATCGACGCGAATTATGCCGGTTCGCCTGACAAATCTGCGCAATGCACGATTATCCTTTGCGAAGGTGATTCAGCAAAGGCAGGTATTATCAGCGGTTTAAGCAAAGAAGACCGAAATTATATTGGCGTGTATCCGATGAAAGGTAAGCTCTTCAACGTTCATGGTGAAACAACGAAGCGTATTTCAGAGAATCAAGAGATTGCGGAAATCAAACAGATTCTCGGCCTTGAAACAGGAAAGACATACACACCCGCCGATGTTGCTGCGAAGCTGCGTTATGGAAAAGTGCTATTTATGACCGATCAGGATTTAGATGGAGCACATATCCAAGGACTGGGTATCAACCTCTTCCAGACAGAGTGGCCATCACTTACGAAGATCCCGGGTTTCATCGGATTCATGAATACGCCGATTCTAAAAGCACGCCGTGGCACACAAGAAGTCCTCTTTTACAACGACGGCGAGTTTGAAGCATGGAAAAAGCAATTTCCCAACGCGGTTGTCCCCGCAAGTTGGCACACGAAATATTATAAAGGTTTAGGCACAAGCACAGGGAAGGAATTCAAGGAATATTTCGAGCATAAGAAAATGGTCTCGTTTGTTCATACTGGAAAGGAGAGTGACAATCACCTCGACATGGCATTCAATAAGAAACGCGCAGATGATCGTAAGGAGTGGTTGGCGAATTATTCGCGCGAGGCGTTCCTTGATACATCGAAGCCAGAAATCCCATATGAAGAATTTATCGATCGCGGACTAATTCACTTCTCTATCTACGACAACGAGCGTTCGATTCCCAACTTGATGGACGGTCTGAAAATATCTCTGCGTAAGATTCTGTATGCGGCATTTAAGAAGGGCGGCCTCAAAACGGAAATCAAGGTTGCGCAGTTCAGCGGGTATGTCAGCGAGCATTCGGCGTATCACCATGGTGAGGCGAGTTTGAATGCGGCGATTGTCGGCATGGCGCAGAACTTCGTTGGAAGCAACAATATTAATTTGTTAGAACCGAATGGTCAGTTTGGCGGGCGCCTTCAAGGAGGAAAAGACAGCGCAAGCGAAAGATACATCTTCACACAGCTCAACAAGCTGACACGACTCATCTTTCGCCAAGAAGACGACGCAGTTTTGTCGTATATTAACGATGATGGTCAAATGGTAGAGCCGGTGTATTACGCACCGGCGATTCCGATGATCCTTGTGAATGGAAGCAAGGGTATCGGGACAGGATTCAGCACAGATGTCATGCCACATAATCCACTTCAAATCATCGATTATATTCGGTCGATGCTCGCCGCAACGCCGGCGACTGACCGTCCAATCATCGAGCCATATTTCAAGGGATTCAAAGGGTTGATTCGAAATATCGCAGGGTCCTCCGCGACCTCGGCGACCTCCGGTGCTCATGCTTCCGCCTCCGCAAAATATCTCATCAAAGGCACATACGAAATCGTCGCTGACCGTAAAGTCCGTATTACCGAACTCCCAATTGGAACATGGACCGATGATTACAAAATATTCTTGGAGAAGTTGATGGAAGCGCCTTCGGCGTCAGACAAAGACAAAAGCGGTGACAAGTCTGCGGCAGCGGCTACCCCTGTTCTCAAAGAATACACAGACATGTCCACCGACACCGTTGTAGATATTACTGTGACATTCCATCCGTCCTATCCACACACACCAAAAGATCTTCACACCGCAATCGTGGATGCTGACGCAGGAACAAACAAACTGGAAAAACTCCTCGGACTCTTCACAACACAAAGCACTACGAATATGAACTTGTTCGATGCGCACGAGAAACTCCGCAAATACGCGACAATCTATGACATCATCGAAGACTATTATACCGAACGTCTCGCACTTTATGCCAAGAGAAAAGCGGCGATGCTCGCACAACTGGCGAACGAACTACGCGTGCTAACAAACCGCGCCCGATACATTCAAGAGATCCTCGACGACAAACTGGAATTACGAAGGCAGACGAAGGAGGCAGTTTTCGCAAAGATGACCGACCATGGATACGAGCACATCGATGGTGATGTCGAGTTCAAATATCTCCTCAAAATGCCGATGGATAGTGTCACCGACGAGAATGTCAAGAATCTCTTGTCAGAACGTGACGCGAAACGTGCGCAACATCAGCAACTCGCTGATACAACAATCGAAGCATTATGGACACGTGACTTAGACGAACTGGAACAGGAGTATAAGAAGTGGATCGCAACATCGACGGCGGTAGTAGAGACGAAAACTGGAGTAGCATCAGGAGGAGGCGGTGCTGTGGCGTCAAAGAAGAAAATAGTCGTAAAAAAGGCATAATATTATTGAGGATGTAAAATAGTAATTAAAAAAAATAAGTGTTATTCATTTACAAATAAAAGGTTGATAGATCTGTATGTTTCAATACATATTTTTTTTCATTATATTCATTTTTATTTGTGTCATATTTTTTGTCTATATAACATTAGTCATATCTTCATGGGTATATAGAGGACTAAGCGCATATAATGATGATATATCAAATGACGAAACATTATCTTTATCAAGCATCATGACAAAACTTGTGGAACAACATGGATTTCGTGAGGAGGTTGTTGATGTTTCAGGTGTCGGTGTCCATATCGTAATAAAAGATCCTTCTAATATTACTTCGGAAGATTCAAAAGATATTTTCGTCTTCATTCATGGAACAGCAAGTGCGTCAGTAACTTTCTTCGATATAATGGATCAAATCCCACCCAACGTAAAATGCGTTGCTATCGATGTACCGTCATTTGGAATAAGTGATACTATTGATGTAGAAATATACCCTTCGAATGAAGATATGTGTATTGGTTACGCCAACATTATAGGACAAACACTCGACAAATTGGGTATTCTTAATAACACAATTCTTGTGGGGCACTCACTTGGTGGATTTCTGTCCATTTATGTCGCAGCCAGGTATCCAATAAAAAAACTTGTTCTGTTGAATCCCGCTGGTATTCTTCCAACACTCGGCGTATGGGGATATTATTGGGCTATAGTTTTCAAGACAGGATTGCCGACAACTATATATGACCTTCCACTTATATCACGTGTCGGTATGAAACATATTCTTAACACAATTTTTCAGGACGATTCACTATTAACACAATTGTGGTTATCTATTTATTCGAATCCACGTAATAAAGGGCATCAAATATTACAAAGAGTTATTACATTAACCACATGTCGTTCATATTGGAATACACCAGCCTTTTCGACACTTATAGATGTCTATAAAAAGATACCTACGACTGTATGTTTTGGCGTAAAAGACACGATTTGTCCATCACATATTGGTTCTTTTTTGAAGCTTGTTTCACAAGGTGAGATTATGATACATAACATTTATGATGCGAATCATAATCCGTGTGTAAATACGGCAAAAATGGCAGACATATTGAAGGCTATATTCGTTGATAAAGACGAACGAAACAGAAATATCACACTAAGAGAATCTAACAATACGGCGAATAAAAAATGTTGTAAGGGATATTCGTACCCATCATTTTCAGATACACAAGATTCGATTCAACAATTTTATAAATATTTACTTACTCATACTATGTGATATTTTTTGATGTGTGGTAGGCGTTTTTTCTTTATTAGGTTCGACTACGACCACCAGTAAAATCTTAGAACCACGGCTTCAATTCAAGCGTCTTATGTTTGTAATCCGAAAAATTGGGGTGAGCTATCGGCGTATACATATTGCTGACATCACGCTTATACTGAATATAACCCTCTGCTTCACTATGAACCCGAGGAACACAATATTCAAATACTAACTCGTTTAATTCAATAATCTGCTCACGGATATCGGTGGGAGCGTTGGCCGCATTCTGTAAATAAATTGTCCGCATGATGATGCGCAGGGTATCACAATCCTGTTCGCCAATCACATACTTGCCGCGTGAGCGCTGATATACACCTGCGCGAATACCGTTTTGAATAATCTGCATGTTTTCCTTACTAAAAAAAGCGTTCGAGAGTGGCGTGTTTTCCCAGATTCCGTTAAGCGCATCACGATAGGTGACACACTGATGAACCGGGTTTTTATCATACAGCGCAAACTGATCCTGTATCGGAGGTGTCAAGATATCCAGTCGTCCATTTTTAGGTTGGCCGATAAATGTTTCTTCGGGGAATGTGCGATAATCAAAACGATTCATATGATCAAATAGGATTGAGTGAATATACGCTAAATAACGTTGTTGTATAATGTATAGATATTATATCACTACTATTTATATAGGGAATTCGTTGATTAATTAATTCTGTAATAGTAGTATGGATTTTATTTCAAGTTCGAAAAACGTCGGTTCGTCGGCATTTGGAAGCTCGGGTAATGCCAGTTCCGGTTCATCGAGCGAAGGTATGTTTAGCAACTTTTTCAATCTTTCAATACAAAAAATGGTATTAATACTTGCGGTCATCGCGTTCGTGATATCGATTGGCACAGTCGCGGTATTACTTTTAAAGTCGAAGAGCGCTCAAAAGTGGCCTCCCGAGATATCCAAATGTCCAGATCGTATGGAATTTAATGGCACAAGTTGCGTAGATAATTACGGATTATTAGGCAACACAGTTATTCCAAATCCAAATGACGACAATTGCACTAATTTTTCGAATATAAAAGATCTGAAATATGCGAATCCTCTGTTAAATGGTTCTGATGGCGGTTACATTCCATGGGAAGGTGTTGTGGACGGCGAAAAATCACGTGCTAGTTCTTTGAAATGTCTAACATGAATGATGAGTATATCAGATAATATGACGTAATAATCACACTAAGATTATGTCATAAATAAATATCGTAACAAATGAAACATTCGATTTCGAATTTGCGTGTGAAACGCGTTTACATACGGTAAGCACCGGGTGCGGCACCAGACGCATGTTTGGCCACCGCAGGCAAAGAATCAGAAGGAGCACCCATACCATAAGTTCCAGCCTTCATATTGCTAGTCACGCACATCGAGTAGAACAAACGTGTCTGGAAATACATAAGAGCATACACCAAAATCATCAAAAATGAATAAACACCACTCATTAAGGTGATTTTTCCCCTAAATAAAAGGACAAGTGATGAAACAAAGCCCAACGCAGCAACAGCTAAGAAAATGAAATTAACAACGGTAAGCCAGTAAAACAGCAGACAATAATCCTTGTCAAGAGGAGCAAAAAGATCTTGGATAGCGTTCATTCTCTGAATATACTTGTTATAACATATAAACATAAAAAATATATTCACATATCACACATGGAGAATTATACAACTTTTCTAGGGAGAGAAACCATTTATAATAATATTAGAGACTTCTTAGCCTCTTTTCAAAAAAATAAATCCGACCTTACATTCAAGCGTGGTATCTATATTTATGGCGAACCCGGATCAGGCAAAACCGAATTCGTTGTGCGGTTATTAAAAGAATTGAATTATGATATGGTGAAATATGACGCGGGAGATATTCGAAATAAATCCATTATTGAATCGATAACGCAGCATAATATATCGGATAAAAATATCATGTCAATCTTTCATCGCAAAGTCCAGAAAATCGTCGTAGTGATGGACGAACTCGATGGAATGAATAACGGAGATAAGGGCGGTATTACATCTCTCATCAAACTAATTCGCCCTAAAAAGACGAAAAAACAGAAACAGGAAGAAATCACGATGAATCCAATCATCTGTATCGGGAATTACCATATCGACAAGAAAATCAAAGAACTCATGAAAGTGTGTTATGTTTATGAGTTGAAAACACCTACGCCTGCGCAAATGTCACAAATTATCGACTTGAAACTGCCTACGATTGACGCAGTAATGCGGAAAAATATCATAACATTTGTCCAAGGTAATCTTCGCAAGCTTAACGCGGTAATGGAGATGAGCAAAAAGTCGAATACGATACTCGCAAATAATATTTTACATGCGATATTTCAGCCGAAAACCTATAATGAAGACATCAAAAAAATAACCGAAAAGTTGATGAATACAGAATACCCAATATCAGATCATAATGTTTTAATTAATGAAACAGACCGCACCACAATCGGGTTACTTTGGCATGAAAATATTATCGACTTGTTTGAAAAGATGCCGGTTCCTGTTTCAGCACCTTTTTACAAGATTGTATTGGAGAACATATGTCAAGCGGATTACTTTGATCGTATTACATTTCAAAACCAAATTTGGTTATTTAATGAACTATCGTCTCTTATCAAAACATTCTACAATCATCATTTGTTTCACAAGTCATTTCCAAAAAAATCACGTTTTCACCCCACCGAAGTCAGATTTACAAAGGTTTTAACAAAATACAGCACAGAATACAATAATCAACTATTTATACAGAATTTATGTATTCAACTTTCGATGGACCAAAATGATTTATTCACATTTTTCATGACACTAAAAAAACAATATTCGGAAGAGGATATTCCACGAATTTTAGAAATGTATGAAATCACAAAATTGGACATCAATCGTATTTATCGATATTTAGACAAATATATGGAAAAGTCCATCGTTGATGAAGATGATATATACGGTGAAGTTGATAACTCATATGACACCGCCTTACTAGAATAAACAACGAGCAGTTATGCGTTTGAATAATACGTAAAAGATATAATCAGTATTTAGAAATAACTAATATGGGTGCGTCCATTTCATTTGATTCGAAATATCGTTTAGTGTTAGATACAGAGGTCGAGTGTATTTCAGTAAATCCGCCTGGAACAAAAGTCGAAAAGACCCGTTCAGTTGGTAGTGATAAACGTGCCAAGCGTGATAGCGAAAGCGAAAGCGAAAGCGGCAGCGAGAATGAAAGTGATAACGATAGCAGGAGCGGAAGTGAGAGCGGAAGTGAGAGCGATACCGAAAACAAAATCTATACTGTAAAGATAACTCCCGAAATAATAAACTACATCCGCAGTTATTTGCGAAAGAATGAATTCTTGAATGAGTTTGATTTAATTACCGAGATCGACCTGGATAATTATGATCATGCGCCGGGTTCAGCTCTGGTATTTAATTCCGATTCAATCGTCTATATGACAAATAACCAGACAATCGAGGCAGTAGGTGACTGGGAGTACCTTCCACCAGAGAAGGAAGAGGTCAAACAAAAATCGTCGAAATCATCGAAATCGTCGAAGTCAAAATCAAAGAATAATCGTAATGAAGACGAACAAGACGACCATCATGAGTCACGTATCACATACAAAACAAAGGATGACGAACTTCCTGTGAGTGAAATCGAACACATTCTTAAAGACAAGTTTGAAGAGTATAATAAAGGTCATGAATTTGTAATCCATGAATCCAAGAATAGCCTTCTTTGTTTAAAGATTAATTCAGTTGAAATCGTTAAAGCTTAAATTGACACAAAGTAATATCATAATAAATCGCAGTCGATTATGATATGATATTGAATATATTTTTATTAGACATAAATGGTCTCGGGGTCGTTCGAGTTTTCACGTGCCACCGGTGGTTCTGTACTCATAGGCGTTGATGCGGGTGCGGGTGCGGGTGCCGAAACATTCATCGAGGCTGAAACCGCCGCCGCTACTGCTTCCGCTTGAAGTTTTTGTAATGATTGATGTTTTTCATAAAGAGCTTGATACTCTCTATTCAATCGTGCTATTTCTTGATCACGTGACGCAACATCGTTCTGTAATGATTGA
>Ga0255211_1000218_pt1 | contig 21564 bp, 26 predicted proteins | sample Miss_Yuk_RepB_8d_FD_183036 | JGI IMG/M metagenome (GOLD analysis project Ga0255211, IMG submission 183036) | Freshwater microbial communities from Mississippi River, Louisiana, United States - Miss_Yuk_RepB_8d | ecosystem: Environmental > Aquatic > Freshwater > River | place: USA: Louisiana...
TGGAAGAAGTGGAAGAAGTGGAAGAAGTGGAAGAAGTGGAAGAAGTGGAAGAAGTGGAAGAAGTGGAAGAAGTGGAAGAAGTGGAAGAAGTGGAAGAAGTGGAAGAAGTGGAAGAAGTTGAGGAAGTTGAGGAAGTTGAAGAGGAAGAAACAGATTCAGATGTATATGAAATTACTATTAATAAAAAAACATACTATGTTATGAATGAGATTGATAGTCCTATATATCAAGCAGACGCAAATGGTGATATTTCATTGGAAGTCGGGGTTTATAAGAATGGAAAACCTACATTCTACAAAAAGTAAAATAGGTGTAAAATGAAGGAATATGTTAGAAATCAAATATATAAAAAATAATGTTTTAATAATTATTATATGGAATTATTAGAACACCACTTCTCGAATTTATCTGGTAACCTATATTATGATGAACATACTAATTTATATGAGATGTTTTCAGGAAAGGGAAAACCAAAGCATTTAAATTATTTAACATTTCGGGAATTATTTAAACATATGAATGAACGCAAAGATTTAAATATTTTGGAATCTGGAATTTCATCTGCCGGAACACTGAGTACTTATTTATTTAATGAATATGTTCGTAAATACGGCGGTCGATTTTGGTCTGTGGATACTAATAGAACTCTTGTTGATTCACATCAAGGTAATATGTGTCCAAGTACTACATTAATTTGTAATGATAGTGTTGATTTTTTTAGCGGGTGGTGTAAGAAAAATCCGGGATTACAAGCGGATGTTATTTATCTAGATAGTTGGGACCTGGAATGGTATAATCCACATCCGGCAGCGATGCACGGATTAAACGAATATTTGGCGTTATTGCCGAGTTATAAGAAAAATACACTTCTATTAATTGATGATACACCATCTGAACCCTATTGGATGGATTCCAGAGGACCCATATACAATGACATGATTCAATATTACAATAAAAACAACTGTATGCCTGGAAAAGGTCAATATGTATTAAATGTCCATAAAGATGCGGATAAATTATTACATAATTATCAGGTGTTATATAAATTTAATTAACCCAATTCACTGAATTAATAATTCTATCTGGAAAATTGATGTATTCAAAGTATAATAAATAATTACAATATTTGATTGATTGTAATTATTCAAAAATGGAACAACAACAACAAGACGCAAACACGTATACTGAATCTCTCAAACAATTAATGAAAATCTTGGAAATTAAAAAACCAATTATTAACTTATATAGTCTTAAACATAAACAACAAGAAATTTGTGGATTATTACAATTATTATCCGAAGAATTTCCAAACGAACGTATTCCTTCTTTAAATGCGGATGAACCTGCTCTCGGCATTGTATTATTTATCCTGAATAAGAATGGAATTGGTTTTAAGAGAGAACGTCAAGTACATCGACTTACAAATACTTATTCACAAATTGATGTGAATTATCATATGAAGGGACTGCCAGCAGTATAATTTATCTATATATTGCTCCGTTTTTGAAGTTTGGTTTAAAAAAATTCATTGTTATCCCAGGTGTTCTTCCATTCAATCCAACAGGATGCATTCCATTTCTTAAATCGTGGGTCAAATTGTGTTTTTTATTCTCTTCATAACTTGTGAAAAATTGGGTTACATCATACATATCCTCTTTTTCATTATATTCATAAATAATTCCGTGTATTACATTAATCCCGTGATTTTCCCTTTTTGTGAATCGCCTATAATCATCATTATTAAATACTCTTAATGGACTATGACCATATTGAATAATTTTCGTATTATTTTCAGTTATATTGGCTTCGTAAAAAACACTTCTATCAATTTGTATTCCAGCACGTTCTGCCCTTGTTTGAATTAAATTATCTTCAAAACCCCAACTCCAATAATTTGGAAATCCATTAATTCTTTCAAAATCTGCCCCTGTTATCGAAAAAATACCACCCAATGTAAATTTAAAACCATAGAAATGTTTTATTTTTCCTCTTGTGGTTGGATAATCAATAATTCCAGGCTCTACAGGAACTGTATCCACATCATTAAAAACAAGAGTCATATTTTGATAATCATTTGGATACATTCGTTTCACAATTAAGAAACCAATATTTTTAATGGCTCCCCGATTAAATGAACGCGTATCTTTTTGATGAACTATTATTGTTTTATATGTGCTTTTATTCATTTTTTCTAAAATCGGTGTCATTTTCTCTCGATACCACTGAAGATGTTGTTTTCTATCTCTATAAGGAACAATAAATACAATAGACGGGACAGCAATTGTATCTGTTGGTGTATCAGAAACAGAATTTGTATCTGTTGGTGTATCAGGGACAGCAATTGTATCTGTTGGTGTATCAGGGACAGCATTTATATCTGTTGGTATATCAGGGACAGAATTTGTATCGTTTAACGGATATTCACTTATCTCATAACTAATCTCTTCCATTATTATGACTATTATAATATATTCATAATATTTTCATCGGTTTTTCACCAAGTTTTTTATATAGGTAATTATATCTTTATTGGACAATGTTATATTTTCTTTGTAAAGTATAAGGATTCTGTGAGAGAGCCGAATACAAATTTGGGTCATTACGATTCGATATGTCAGAAGATAAATTCTCTGGACGTCTTAACACTGAACCCATCGCTGATTGGTCTCCATATTGATATGGCATTTGAGGCACTAAATCTCTCTGATTTACTGTGTCTAAATCTTTTGGTTTTCCTTGATAATTCACATTTCCATTAAATAACTTCATATTTCCATCTACCATACGATTCTCAATTGTTGCGGTTCTCAATCCTTTCACTTCATAATTATAGGCATCATCATATGGTTTCGGACCACGTCCATACAATGCGTTTCCAGTATACGACGAATTCGTAGTTTCTCTCTCTTGCGGTAATAATTGAATATCTTGATTCATATATCCATTTGTCTTCTGTCCTCTATCCACCGAATGGAATTCACCCGGATTATATAATGTTGTCTCTTTTATGGTTTGTTTGGGAACATCCGCTGGATTAAATAAATGAGCACCTCCCACACTTGATTTGGCATCACCATATAATCTCATATTTCCAATAGCATTTTCACGTCTTGATGGTCTCATCATTTCTAATAGAGGCGCAACAACAGCACCGATTCCATTTCCGAGAGCACCGAAATAAGTATCAGAATCAGACGAATCTGTATATTGATGCTGGATAGAACGATTATTTGGATAGGCGATTTTAGTTTTAATACCGTAATCACCATCGGTCGCAAACTGACGACCGACCGCACTTGCTGTTCCTAATTGAAATTCACCATACTCATTACGATGAGTTGGCATATGTTCAGATGGATTCGCAGCGATTGCGGGCATCTGCGATTGTGCTACACCCTGATACGATGTTGTTGTTTCCTGTCTAGTTTGGTCTTTATGCATCTGGATAGAATGTAAAGTTGGACCTTTTTCAATACCTGTCGTGGTGAATAAACGGTCGTGTCCAGTCTCAGCATATCTCTCAGGTCGATTCTTTGGAACTGGTGCTTGATAACCAATATTTTTCATTCTGGATGCGGCGGGACCTTCAAATCCTAACAACATATGTTCAGATGATTTTGGTTTTGATGCGGTGCGGAGTTCATCGACTGATTTATCCATCCAAGCCTCGCGCATCATTGCCCCAGAATTATATCCACCGGCACCTTCGGCAGTTGCGCCAAGACCGAGTCCAGGACCAACACGGACCTGTTCAAATGGAAGTTCTCCAGCACGGCGCATACCGGCATTTACACGGCCCTGATAGAAATCATTCATATTTGGTGCTCCATGTGTCCAATGCATTTTTTCAGCGGGAGCAAATAAAGGTGCTTGTTCGCGTTTTTGAATTGTTTGCGAGCCAGTTCCTAAATAATTATCAAGAATCGATTCATTTGATGTATTATCGACATCTACAGTGCGAAGTTTACTTCCAAAAAATGGCATCATGTTTTGATGTTGGAAATAAGATGCGTCGACTTTCTCTCCTGTGAGAGAATAATAAGTATTGGAATCTTTAGATATTTGATTACTTATTAAACTATTTTGGGATGCGCCATTATTAAAATATTTATCGGTATAAGCACCTGTTCCATTATAGGAATTTACAGTCATTAATTTGCTAGTGATTTCGGTTTCAGGTACAACTGCTGTAGAGGTGGAAACCAATTCAGGATAATTCTTATCAGGTACATTTGTATTTGGTAAACTACTTGTAAAACCTTCACGTCTTGAAATTTTAGATGCTAATTTATTGGATGGTTTATTATTTTCTTGATTTGAAATTATGTATAAGCCACCAAGAGCAACTACTAAAGGTATAGCAACACTCATTATTTATGTGTTAAGAGAGATATTTTGGGGGGTAGGGTAACTCGTTTACACTAATATGAATATTTGTAATTATGAATGTATGGATAAAAAGTTAATAGGATTTTATAGTTGTATGATTGGTTCTTCGAATAATCCACGATGTCTTTTTCCTGAATTACCAAGTCGCGATTATCCTTGTTTTATGTATTCAAATAATCCGGAATATCTCTCGCGATTAAGAGAGAAATCTTCAAAATGGAATTGTGTTTTAGTGGATACTAATAATATTAATATTAATGATCCAGTTGAATGTTCTCTCCTGTCCAAATATTATAAAGCCTGTCCTTATGCTTTAAAAGAATTGAAAGAGTTTCAATATACTTGTTATTTTGATACAACTCTTTTTGTGGATGAACAAAAAGTTTTGAGATATGTGCGAGAGATTCTTCCTTATAGTAATTATAAATGGTTAACAACAGCACATTCGTTTGTTTTACCTTGTGTTTGGAATGAATATCGAGAGGCAATGCTACAGGAAAGATATAGTAGAGATTCTTCTAGATATCGAGAATATATAGAAGAAAAAATCAAAAGTGGATATAAAGATACACAAAGAACACATTATGCGACTGGATTTCATATTCGAGAGAATTGTGAAATAATTCGAGAGATTTGTGATGAATGGTATCAGGAAATACAAAAATGTGGAATCGAATGCCAAATTAGTTTTTTCTTTATCTCTCAAAAATGGAAGAGACTAATTGGACCTTATTGAGATAACTGTAATTCGGAAATCAAATAGTTATCTTCCAACGATTCATTTTATATTTTTGATAAGGTTTTGACAACCTTATCAAAAAGCCTCCTCTGAGAATCGAACTCAGGACCTCCAGTTTACAAGACTGGTGCACTACCACTATGCTAAGAAGGCATAATTCGGTCTTGGCAGGGCTCGAACCTGCGACCTCTCGATTAACAGTCGAGTGCTACTAGCCGACTGAGCTACAAGACCAATTCATATAAACACCGATATTTGTCTTTTTGGTTATTAGACAAATAACCGTATCTATATACATTACAGTCGAGTGCTCTGAGTTACAAGACCAATTCATATAAACACCGATATTTGTCTTTTTGGTTATTAGACAAATAACCGTATCTATATACATATTACTAAATATTCTCTTTATATTGTTTTAAACGCAGGAGGGGGAACAGGGTGAACTACGTTTAAAGATTCGCGCCGCGCAAGCTGGTGCGCACTTCTCCCCTTACCCCCTCCTTACCCCCTCCTTACCAGATTACTTACTATTTGCTACTTTTTGTATTAAACCTTATCATAAAAATAGTTAAAAATCTAGTTACTCCTTACCATCCGAACGAAGTGAGGATGGTAATTCTTAAGGAGGGTTTAATAGGGAACTACGTTCCCTATCGTAGTTCCCTTAGAAACCTGGATTATCGGTAAATACTTGGGTCGTAGCCGAACTCAATATAGGCGCTTCGGTAATTGTATTCATAAAACTTTTCAATTCCGAATTCATCGCAAATGTAAAAACACCTGCTATCGCAACCGCTACACCTACAAACACCGAATCACGTACAACATCTTTCAACGGTTTCATCTCTTTATGAAAATATTTGATTTCTACCATTTTCAGGACAACATAAATAAAAGTCGCTAAAACAACAATCGATACTATTTGCTCCATATAGAATTACTTGATTTCTGTGTTTCCTATTTCTTAACGCGTTTTCGATTTTCGTGTTTTCTTATGAATTGATTTTCCACTTGGTGCTTGTTTCCCCCTTTTCATCGTCTTTTTATAAATCGATTTTGTTTCGGGTGCGTGCTTCGCTCTTTCCATACTATTTGAAGATTTCAACCCAATACTAATTCTCTCTAAACATTTTTCATATTTATCGTCTTTTGAACATTCAACCTTATTTTCATCATCTTCTTTTCCGTTTCCACCTTCTAATAAATTCTTATACGATTCTGTCGGCAAACTCTCCGATAGCGCATACGATGTTTGAAACAATCCCCAAGGCACCCATTTATTTTCAAAAAAATCAAATATCTCTTTCTCAGATGAACCACCGTAAAAATCGTCTATATCTGTCCTACTGTTTTCCAATAATTCACGTGCGGATATACCTGCTACCGCATATTCATCTCCATCATGTTTATAATTTCGAATTTCTGGAATCATTATACTAATATAAACCATATAAATATTTTATACTGTTAAACCTAACACAAACAATAATGTCTCACATTCATACTAAATTGCCCAATTTTGCTAACTTAATGACCAAATTCAACAAATTCTATCCAACTGTTGTATTTTATGGTCTTCGCACAGACAATCCATTAAAACATCAAAGTTATAAAATGTCAGATATTCAACAAATTGTTTTATTGAATTGTGAGAGTAGTTCGTTTTATAGTATTCAACCTTATGTGTTTCCTAATTTACAAACATTATATATGTTTAGTCCAGCATTTTCTTGGAACGAAAATAAATATGCTATTACTTCATTTTCAAATCGGTATAATCCAATGACCCAATCTGTTAAAGTTTATTTCGAATATAATCCGGCAATTTATAATAAGTTTTTAAGAGATGAAGATACTGATTCATATTCTCCTTATGTCAAGTTCTTAGAACAAAATGAGAGCCGGAACTTAAGAAACGATTTGTTATATCGAAAATATCATCCTATAGAGAAATTCTTACATCTATATAATAATTGTAATGGTGTATAATTATTGATATTTTTAGGTATCTGGAAAATTGACTAATCCTAAGTATCCACTATAATTATAACAAATGCCTCTAATTGTTATAATTAAAAAATGAAAGTCCTTGAACAATGCTTACAAAAAAAAATTCGTAATTTTAAAATGAATCGGGATTCGAAACTTTGTCTTTGCCTAGGAGAGAAACAAATTAATATTGTGGTTCACGCTGTTAGTTGGATTATTTGGAATAATGATGGAACATATATCTATCTTCGCAACTATTATTGGAAAAATGATGTCGCACCTTTTAAAAGTACCACGGTCGAAATGTGAAAATATGGAAAAAATAATTATTTGGGGTTGAGAGAAAAAAAAGATTGGACAAGAGAGCCCAACCTTTTTTTATGGTTTTTCATTTTTCATTTTTCATTTTTCATTTTTAACGGAAGCACTGAGGATTTGGCATTTGGATTGAAGCAGGGACATGTCGGTTATATATGTATTCATAATCTTGTCGGATAACCGCATTGAGTAAATCATCATATTTTTGTTTCCATTCTTCAGACGATAACTTATATACAGATAGATTCAAAATTTCTTCACTCATTTCACGCAAATTATTTACAGTTGATAATTCTGTTTTATACAATTCATATGTAACTTCTTTCAGTTGTGTTTTTAGTTCTTCAATAGTTTGCTGTTGGACTTCTATAATTTCCTGTCCCTCATAAGATTTATTAGGCTGTTTATATCCAAATGTCATATTTGTTTCCGCATTGTAATGAATTGTTGTAGGGTTATATTTTATTTCTGGGAGAAGATTGACTGGTTTGATTCCAAATTTTTCCAGAGTGTTTATAAATCCAATATCTTTATGATTTTTACTGATATTCCAATAAGAATTGCGGTTATAATAAAACTTATACACACTATTAGTTGCGATCGCAGAACGGATTGAGTTCGAATTTGGACAGTCATTCCAACTTAATAACTGAACTATTACTGAATAATAGGATTGATTCCTATCATTTGTTCTAGGAATCAATTGGACAGAACGAACAACTCCAATACGATTATATTCGATAATATTTTTAATACTTTCCTGAGTTTGATTGGTTTCCACACGAGCAATATAAAATGATAATGGAGGAGGGAGAGATTTTTTATCTTGAAGAGACATCGAACTTATATCGGAAACAATTGAATTCACTGAAGTGTCGTCGGAAATGTGAGCCATTCTTGGAGAGATATTTGATAATCTGTTATCTTGTTGTATTTGATATCTTTATTCGAAAAAGCAAAATAATGTTTCAATTTTAGGAGGGGGCAGAGCCCCCTCCTTACCACCCTATACGAACGACTCATTAAAAATATGAACACTTCGTGTTCAGGTTTAACGGTCAGAATAACTAGGCTCTTATATTGTGTGTCTCATAACAATATAATTCTTTAGAGGAGGGGGTAAGGGGAGAAGTGCGCACCAGCTTGCGCGGTGCGCACATAATACCTAGGTTCCCCCTAAAATTGATTTTTATAAGGTTTCTTATTTTATTTTCTACATATACACACAAATAAAGTGTTCTCCTATTATTATAAACAATGAAGTTCTGTTCTCAATGCAACAATATGTATTACATCGCTATCAACAGTGAAAACAATTCTGAACTTATTCATTATTGTCGATTTTGTGGTCATCGCGACCCAAGTTTAAGCGAAGAAGGTATCTGTGTTATGAAAACCAACTTTATCCAAGGAGAGACTAAAATTAATCATATTGTCAATAAATATACGAAATTTGACCCTACATTGCCTCGTATTCACGGTGTGAAATGCCCGAATGAGTCCTGTGATACTAATACAAAACCAGGTGTAAAATCTGAAATTATCTATATGAGATACAATGACGAAGAAATGAAATATTTGTATATCTGTCCTACTTGTGACAAGATTTGGCAAACCGATGAAGGAACCACTGCGAACTTATAAGGGGAAACCGTAGGTTTCCCCTTTAACCCCATCCCTTTATTTTTCGAAAAAAACAGGCAAGGCAAACTAAACTACCTAAAATAAGTTTTACCCAAAAATAAGTTTATTCGTGCGGTTTTGTTATCGCGATATAATTTAGAAATGTCTTCCGCCCAAGAAATTATTTACTACAGCAATTATTGTCCTCATTGTATTCGTATTATTGATTTTTTAACGCGTTCTGACCTTATCCGAAAAGTACAAATGATATCTGTCGATAAACGTTGGAGAGATCCTGTCACCGGTCAAGATTATGTTGTTTTACAAAACGGTTCTAAAAAAATATTACCGCCCAATATTCATAGTGTTCCTGCTATGTTATTAATGAAACGTCATTATGAAGTCTTATACGGTAATGAAATTACTCAATATTTCGAAAAAGAAGTCGGGGGTATTTTATCCAGTCCAACCTCTGCGAATGTATTTCATCAAATTGAACGTAATGAACCCAGCGGATTTTCACTCGGTGGACCACCAATTGATAATTTCATTTCCGCCTCTCACAGTAATTATAAACCTATCCAAGCCAATGCCGATGAAACATATGTGAAACAACGAGAGAATCCAATGAAAGAACATCGGATTCACGAAAGCGATTCTTCAGCGGTTATTGCCCAATTAGAAGCACAACGACGACAACAAGATATCGATTTGGGACTCATTAATCCTGCTACAAATATGTATTAGATTCTTGTCGATTTTATTCTTTTTATCCATTTTAGATAACAAGAATATTTTTTGCTTTTACAGTTAAATATGTACAAAGGTTTATTAATTACTTAAATTCAAATCGCTATAATTAGATTCAACGCCTGTATACACATTGCTGTAATCGAAAGTAGGAAGTCCAGATTCACTCGATTGGGGAACAATTGATTTCTGTTCCAAGAGAGTTCTATTCACATCCATTGTATAAGATTGAAGTTTCATTACAATATCTTTCAACTCTCCCAATTCGGTTGCAAGCAACTCAAAACGTTGATTCATATCATTATTTAATTGAGCAATAACTTCTTCATCAATCTGTGATGATTGTTGTTGGACAGGTTGAACAACTTGTTTCTCTTTTGTCTCTCTCATAAAAGTTTCTAAAGTAGTTAATCTTTGATCGACTAAAACAACAACTTGCTGGATTGTGAGTCCTTGTCCTGGTCCTCTATTTTGTGTTTGATTTTGTTGATTTTGAGGGAATTGTTGAGGAGTGGGAGGAGAAGGGTCAAAATTAGCACCTCCAGCTCTACGTTTTCTGGCAGCAGCGTTAGAGTTCATAATAGTATCAAGACAGAATGAAAAAATGATAGTATTAACGCGAATGAATTTGGTATAATAAAATTTTATTATAATATATACAATTGTGAATATGTCATTTAGTTTATTTTCAAGTGTTTCAAGTCTTGGAACAATTGGTCGACCACGAGTTGTTGTTTCGAGTGCGGTCGGTACAAATATTAATACAATTCGAACTACTTACAATGGTGTTGATTATAATGTAGTAGATGTTTTTGCCAATAGTACGATTAATGTATATGGAGGTAGCGTATCTGTAGGAATATTAATTGTCGGTGGCGGTGGTGGTGGCGGTGGTGGTGCTAGTGGTAATGGTGGCGGTGGTGGTGCTGGAGCATCTTGTTCTACAACAACCGTATCATTACTTCCGGGAACATATTCTATCACAATCGGGGCGGGTGGTACTGCTGGTACTAGTACTGGGCCAACCGCCGGTGGTAATGGTGGCACGACGACAATCACCGGGTCGTCTTACACATTATCTGCGAATGGTGGTGCTGGAGGAAGTCCTGCTGGAACAAGTACGGGTGGAGCAGGTGGCATAGCAACCGGAGGCGGAGGCTCTGGTGGTGCTGGAGCAATTAACAATCCATTAACAGCATCAGTCCGTGGAACAAATGGAACTAATTTTACGGGAATTCTAGGAAATACATTAATTGGTACCACAAATATTTATTTCGGCGGTGGCGGTTCTGGTGGAAACCCAGCAGGCACACTAACAAATCCCACCAAAACTGGAGGACGTGGTGGTGGCGGAGCAGGAACAGGAGCAAATGGAAATTCAAATGATAATTATGATACATTTTATTATTTAACAAAATCGGTCACAGGGGCTAGTAATTTGCTTATAGGACTTCCAAATTCGGGCGGTGGCGGAGCAGGTGGAAACTCTGGATCAAATGGTGGTGCAGGGGGTTCAGGATTTGTCGGTTTATGGTTTCCAGCATAGTTTTACAATCAATATAAAACCAAATCTAATACTTATTTACCTTATACAAACTTTCGTATAATATAAAATGGTGAAAAATACATCCGGTGGTGGAAACGCTAAAAAACAAGCCCGCAAATTTCAAAATGGAGGTTCATCCAGTCGCACAATTCTTCGATTATCATCCTGTCCTGAAGAAGAATATGCGGTTATTACTAAAATGTTTGGAAATGGTATGTGCCAAGCAATTACCTGTTCCGGCAAAACATTAATGTGTCATATCCGAGGCAAATTCCGTGGACGCAACAAAAAACAGAACACAGTCGGTCCTGGTTCTTGGGTCTTAGTCGGGGTTCGCACTTGGGAAAAAGATGTGAAGAATTGTGACCTAGAATATGTTTATGAATCTGAAGAAATCGAACAACTTAAAGATAATCCTGCGATTAATGTCCAAATATTGGTTGTAGAAACGTTGAAAATAGGTGCTCATGGTTCAAGTTCTAACTCAACACAACCTACCGACAATTTTGAATTTTCAGAATTCGGAAACACACTTCAACAAATTGAACAAACTGATAACACAACTGAACCCACTGTGGAAACGAATAATAATGACTATAATCAAGAGTTTGATTTCGATGACATCTAGGGGGGAACAAGGGGAACCTAGGTTCCCCCTTACCCCCTCCAAGGGGAACCTAGGTTCCCCTATCACCCCTCCTATAATAAAAGACTAGTTATTCCTTACCAGCCGAACGTAGTGAGGATGGTAATTCTTAAGGAGGGTCTAACAGGGAACGTAGTTCCCTGTAAAATTGATTCACGCGATATTATAGAATGATATAAATACAAAATTAGTCTTGCATTTATATTCATATAAACAAAACGAATACGTCAAAATAATGAATCGTTATTTATCTCTATCCCCTGAACAGAAATATGCTTTCACCAAATATAAACATGGTGAAAACATATTTATTACTGGAAAAGGTGGTGCGGGTAAATCTTATTTGGTTCAAACAATTGTCCAAGACTTAATCGACTCTGGAAAACATTATGCTGTTACTGCTCTAACTGGTTGTGCTGCTGTTCTATTAAATTGCGGTGCCAGAACAATTCATTCATTCGCCGGTATCGGTCTTTGTCAAGGCGCACACGAACAAGTCGTCACACGTACTCTTACAAATCGTCACGCGCGTAAAAACTGGTGTTCAACTCACGTTTTAATCGTCGACGAAGTCTCGATGATGTCTAAAAAATTATTCGGAATTATCGAAGAAGTCGCGTGCTCATTTCGTCGTTCATTGCGCCCTTTCGGTGGTTTACAAGTTATTTTCATCGGCGATTTCTATCAATTACCTCCCGTCGGCAAAGACGAAGAACCCGACACGAAACGCTTCTGTTTCGAACACGAAAAATGGTTAAAAGTATTTCCTCGCGCGAATCATATATTATTGAAAACCGTGTTCCGACAAAGATGCGAGAAATTCCTGGGGATTCTAGACGAAGTCAGAGCCGGTGAATTATCTCAAGAAAGTATTATCGAACTATCCAAATGTGTCGGCAGAACACCACCCGACAATTTTAAACCTATCGAATTATTTCCTGTAAACGCAAAAGCCGAAAAAGTAAATCGCGAACATTATAATAAAATTAATAGTGATGAATATCAATATCCGATTAAACAATCCAATAGTATTCGAACCTATGTTGGAACCAATACACCGATTGAAGCGTCTCTCGTTTATGACTCGCTATCCTTAACACGCGAAGAAGTCACCAGATTATTTGATACCTATAAAGATGCCAATAATATACCCAATGAAATCACTTTGAAAGAAGGAACTAATGTAATGTGTCTCCATAATTTCGACGTGGAAAACGGGATTTGTAATGGAAGCCAAGGTGTTATTATCCGTTTTACAGAAGGTGAAGAACCAATGCCGGTCGTCCGTTTTACAAACGGACGCGAATTAACAATTACATTCCAAACCAAACAATTATCGTCGGAATATCCGATTTATACGATTGATTATATGCCATTAAGACTCGGTTATGCTTTTACTATCCATAAATCACAAGGAATCACATTAGATATGGCTTGTCTCGATATCGGTTCTAGTATTTTCGAATTTGGACAGACATATGTGGCACTTTCTAGATTGAGAGATTTAAGTGGATTATATCTCTCTCAATTTAATCCAAGAAAAATCAAATCGAATCCAACTGTTATCGAATTCTATAGGAATATTCCAGATACACCTGAGAGATATTATACAATGACAGCGGAAACTGAATTATGTCCGATTTGTTTAGAAGGAATCGATGGGAATGGAAACACAAAAACAACAGATTGTGGACACCGATTTCACGAAGAATGTTTATCGAAAATAAAAACGAATGAATGTCCTTGTTGTCGCGCACAATTATCCAAACCCGATCCCAACGTAAAAATCATTAAACTATTCTAGGATTCTCTCTTAATTTGTTTGATTTGTTTGATTTCGTTTAATTCATATATAAAAAATATGCGTATATAATAAAAATAACCATGGATATTACAAATATGTTGAATCTGAAATCACTTATGAATAGTGATGAATATGTGGATAATACCGAAAAAATTCGTGAATTGAAACATAGCGAATCGATTTTGGCAGATATCGGCAAAATCTGTGAACTAAAACAAGCATTTTTTACAATGAAACAGACTGAACCCAATAACTTTTATACTATGTGTAGCACTAATTGTCCTTTTTTATTCTCTCATTATACGGATATTTTTAATAAAGTAGTCGCCGATGAAATCGACCTGAAAATGTTTGTTGAATTTATTAAAGTATTGAAACGTATTGAGGAAAATGATATTGACCAATTTCAAGGTTCGGTAATTGTTGGACAAATACTTCACGATATTTATATCGATAGTGCAAAACGCAAAGGTGCCAAATATGATGAAATCTCTGTCCAAGAAAAAGAAAAAGAAGAGGCGGAATATGTAAAACCTGTGAAACTCAGTTGGAAAGATTACAAACAACAGAGAAAACAACAATAAATGATCACATTTTTATCTCTATCCAAAACTCCAAATAACAATAACATTTTTCTATCTATCCACCCAATCAACAATAAATGATCACATTTTTCTCTCTATCCACTCACCGCAAAAAAATAACAATAAAATAAATAATTTATTGTTATATATTTTCACTTACAATTCTCACGACCATTCCAGAAGGTTCCAACCATTTTTTTATTAATCGGTCGACATCTTTTTTTGTTATCGATTCCAAATAACCCTTATAAAAATCCTTATATTCTACCACCGGATAATCCGAATGTTCTCCTATTTGAAACATCTCTCGTAATCCATTATATTCTACGATTTCCTCTCCATCTTCCGCATCTTGAATATGTGTCCCTGCCAAATATCCTTGAGCACGATTTAATTCTTCTTCTGTAATTCCATCGCGATATAAATCTTCTACAAATTTGATACAGAGAGGCAAAACACCCGGTTTCTTCCCATTTTTGAATAATTTACTTCTCTCGGTTTCCGCATAAATCGTAAAAGACCCAACAGATTCATAAAATTTGATTTCCGTATTGCTCGTATAAGTTAATCCATTTTCCTCTCTCAAAACAGTGAATAAACGCGCAGATAATGTACCACTAAGAATCTGATTCAATACTATCCACTGAAAACGTTCTCTCGTATACATTCCACCAATTCGAAAACTAATCCCAAGATGTGCTGTTCCAATTTCTTTTTTATGTATCCAAATATTATTACTATTATGTTTCAGCGCATCCGACGATTTTGCGGATTTAACAATGCTATAGTCGTTCCTGATAAGTGTCGGAGAGACAGTCGAGACCATTGTGTTCGGATAACTAGAAATAGTGCCATTGTTTTTCCTGTCCTTGGTAAAATCGGTGGTTCTTAATGCTCTCTCGATTTGTGTCCACTGCGCCGAACTAACAATCGATAAAATCATATTGGAAGGAACATAATATTGGTGATATAATTCTATGATTTTCTTATAGTTAAAATGACGGGCATTCGGTGGTTGATGATACATCATCGAATCCACTGGAAAAGAATATGGTGTTTCGGCAAATATCTCTCTGTCGAGAGATTCAAATAATATATTTTCAGGATCATCTTCATCTTTAGAATTCTCTTCGATAACCACTTCGTTTTCTTTGACTAATTCCTTTTTGGGGAAAATAGAATGAAACATCATTTGTGAGAGCATATGTAAACAAATTGGGACAGCGTTGGTAGGACATTGAACTGTATAACAAGTATAACGTTTTTCAGTGTAGGCATTAATATAAGCGCCTTGTTGGTCGAAAACACTGGTGATAGCGAGAGATGATGGATACTTTTTGGTTCCTTTAAATACCATATGTTCGATATAATGAGAGGCACCACGATAACCATCTTGTTCGAAAACACTACCTAAATTAATAAAACAATGGATATAGGAAGTTTTAGATTGTATAAGCGTTGGTTTTTGATGAATACATCGAAAACCATTTGGATATGTATTCAGGTCCATATAATGACGAGAGAAATATTATGCGACATTTTCTATCCTATACGGATTAGATATGCGTTTTTTTCTTTTACTGCTATTGAGTTGGAATCAGTTTTTATACTAACATATACACTACCTGATGTAGTGTTTACATATATTGGTGATATTTGAACATCACGTGCGCCGTTTGAGCTTCCTACATCATAATGTAATCCAACAAAACTATATGGTGTTGTAACGTTGCCAGATGTGTCTGATACTTTTACTCGAAATGTCGGATTTGAATTATTAGCACCTACCTCAAACAATATTGACACAATATATTGGCCTACTGGAACATTATCAAACTTAAACATACACACACCAGTTGTCCCGATAGTTTGGGTGTTTGCGTGTATATTTGTTCCATCAAATTTACCACCTATATAATTTAAATCGAATGCCGACGGAATTGATGTGTATAAAGGAAATATACGGTTTAGTTTAACAGTATCATTAGTATCTCCAATTGTAATATTAGTTGTGCTCGAAGTAAATTGTGCCATATAATAAATTAATATATGATATATTATTGCTATCCAACACGTAACAAGTATCCATAGTACATATAACAGTTTGTTGATTTTCCACTACCCGGACCTGAAAAAAAATTTATATACACTGTTCGTTTACTTGCGTTTTCGTAAGGAACCACAAAATTGTAAAAATAGTTTGTGTCATACCTCCAAGTTGTTGAATGAAGCGCAACTACCGTATCAGGAGGCGATGATACATAAGCGGTTGGTGAATTTGATATAATTAAGTCAAAACCGTACTCGCCAGTTGCGGTTACACTAAAGTGACAAAACGCTAAATACTTCCCCACAGGGACATTATCAAATTTATATATGTATGTGGCCGATGTGGTTGAATTTACAGAAACACTAGATCCATTTGAGGTTCCTACTATAAATCCACCAACGTAACTTAAATCAATTGGGGTGGGTGTTGAACTATACATTGGAAATATTTGATTTAAATATATCGTACTATTAGTATCTCCAATAGTAATTTCGTTAGTTGATGAAGTTGTTGTAAAAGACATTATAATATTGTTTATGAAATAATGATTATCCTATACGCATTAGATAACCATAATAAAATTCATTCATGGAAATTGAGTTCGGTGGATTATTGCTATATGCGTTAATATATAGTGTTTGTTTTGTGTTGTTTGCGTATGGTATAGAAAACAAAAATCTTACATCATAATTTAAAGTAACATTATGATAATCACAGTCAGTATCAGAACAAACTGTACTTAAGTTCGATAATTTTAAAACAAAGCCATATTCACCAACTCCGTGCACATTACAATTAAAAAATACAATATAATTTCCGGGTGGAACATTATCAAACTTGCATATATTGACAACTGTATTTCTAAACGATGTGTTCAAATTTTGATAAGTTCCACTAACAATTCCACCAACATAACTCAAATCAAACACAGCAGGAACAGACGTATACAATGGAGAAATTTTATTTAATTTAATTGTATCATTGGCATCTCCTATTGTTATGATATTATCTGGCGAAGTTGTTGTAAATGACATTGTCTATAATTTATATTATAGACAAGAACAAATATTTTACTAACACATATTTTCATTGGTTCGGTTTAGTTCCAGCGACCTTCGGTTACACCTTGAGAGGCTACTGATGGTGGATTCGCCGATGGTGGTGTTAAATCTGTTCCCTGTGCTGCTAATTGTTCTCCATAAGCCCTCATCGCATCCAATCTCGGATTCGCTGTCGATGATGGTCCATTCGTTACTGGTCCCATAGCCGATGGTACTGGCGGTAATTGTCCAGGAAAAGGAGTCGTTTGCGCAGGATTTAAACATGCCGCCTGGTCCGGGAATAATTGCCCCGACATACATTTGTCTTGGTCTCCTACAGCAACACATCCACGAGTTCCATTATATTCACCGACTAAACACCATCCGCCCTTATGAGTGCTTTGTATCGGGCTTCCAGTATTATCCGGTCCAGCAGTGGCACCGGATTGATACCATTTCCATTTATTCGGAGAAGTATCTAAAATAGCATCAAGTCGAGAGGCGGCATCTGGATTCATATAAAGACGACTAATATCTTTCAAAACATCACCGAAAGATTGGACCGTTCCCTCGGCAACTTCAATTCCTGTCTGAGTTGTATCACCGACAACACCCGCGGTTTTACCTAAAACACCACCGGTTGTATATCCAAAGAGAGATAATATGTTTAAGATGAGAGGACCAAAAATAGCAACAAGTGTATTTATAAGATTACCGATAATAATGAAAACATTAATTCCTAAAAGAGAGAAAAATAAAATAATAGCAAGGATAATAATAAGTAATGTTTTCGTGTCGAATGATGAAAAAATCGAGGACGATGATGAAGATGTTCCAACATTACCCATAAATTTAAAATCGGTGTTTTCCATTTTCAGTTGAAGGGTCGAGAGAAAAAAAGATAGGCATTAAGCCCATCTTTTTTTATTCTGTCTTTTTCTTTTCTCTCTCAGATTCTTTTTCTTTTTCTCTCTCAGATTCTTTTTCTTTTTTTTTTTTCTCTTTTTTTTTTTTCTTTTTCTCTCTTATTCTTTTTCTCTCTTATTCTTTCTTCTTTTTTCTTTTTCTCTCTTATTCTTTTTTCTTTTTCTCTCTTATTCTTTTTTCTTTTTCTCTCTTATTCTTTTTTCTTTTGTTTCTCTCTAACAATCATCGCTATAGTCTTCGCGTTCTTGAAGCATATCTATCTTATAATCATTTAACATTATATTATGCATTTCATGAATGCCACGGTCAACCTCGGATAGGAAGCAATCAATTACGGGACAGGCAGTATGATAAGCATCGTAATTGTGATAGATAACTTGAAATATAACTGACCACTTTGACTTTTGAATATCATTGTCAGTGTAAGAATAGAACTCGTTGCTAATTTGGACACGAATTTCATTTGGGATTTCGAAGAAGTGATTCGCAATACCTTCGAAAATACCAAAACCAGTACCAAGAAGTCCTTTGCGCTGATAATATTCGACTTCAGCGGTTGCTTCGAAAACAGTATTCAAACGTTCGGCGATTTGGTCAACGAATGTATCCAATTCGTTAATATAGGCGGATGCGTGCTTTTCCATAAAATCGGCATTCTCATAGACGAAGGTTTCGACAGTGGTGTAAATAGGCAACTTGGGAAGAGACGACATTGTTCTTGTTGGTTGGTTGTTGAATCGTACTTATTATGTTACTGAATACTTTTATATTCAGAAATCAAAAAAGGGTTTCAATTTTAAGGGAACTACGTTCCCTTATGATCCCTCCTTAGGCACGCGTTGCGTGCCGAAATTACCTCGCTTCGCGAGGTAAGGAGTAACTAGGCTTTTGTGTATATTTGTTTTATTGTTTGTATGGGATAGTTTATGCGACTAATAATCTGTCATAGATTTCTTCAATATTCTTTATTAATACCTGTCGGATTTCTTCATAGGTTTGATAACGTTTTTTATTAAATACTAATAATTCTGCAAGATTTCGTTCTTGTTGTTTATTATGATAAAGCATCTCTCGCAAGTAAATTCCACATTTGTCAAGTGATGTAACAAGTGTATGTTCTTTTAGAATAACATTTCCATATTTATCTTTAGTATCCGGTGATTTCCATTCGGAATATTTTTGGATAATAAGATGTTTTATTTGATGTATAAATGTTTCAAGTTGTGAAATGACTGCGTTCTTGTTTATAGTTTTTTTGCGTTCATTAATTATTTGTGTAACTGATGTTCTTATTTCATTTTCAAAATCAACTGTAATCGGACAAATTTGTGGCATATCCAAATTATAATTGTGTAAATTCGCACGGCAATAATCGACAGTAAGACCTTGGATTATTTGTTTATGTGCGTATTCAAGTGATTTTAATTGGCTCTCTAACATTTCCTTATGACCCAATAAAGCAGTTTCCGACATACCATCATATATTGATTTTACCTGTTTTCCGCAATCTTTTGCGAAATGTCCATCTTTTCCACATAGGAAACATTTTTCACAAACTCCTCGAAATTCATTTTCCAAACTTTTCATTTGCCAATCTTCCAAAACTTTTTGTGAATAACTTCCACCTCTCACATTTTCAATTCCATAATTCATCATTATCTTTTTCGTTTCATTATCTTCATCAAATTCAGTCGTTGATATTTTTTCTGACAAGATACGGATAGGTTTATATTCTGCTGTCCATATACTACCGCTCCCTCGTAGGTGTTGCTGATAACGTTGTTTAACATTTGTCGATTTTCCGACATAAAACTTTCCTTGTTCGAGTTCAAGAATGTAAATGTAAGACATTTTTGAATAATTGTAATAATAGTTCCAATGTGGTTATTGTTGATTTATAAAAATCAACTTATTTATTTATGTTCAATTTTCGAGGAAACCGTAGGTTTCCTCGTGCACCTTCCTTAGGCACGCGTTGCGTGCCAAAATTATCCCACTACGTGGGATAAGGAGTAACTAGGCTGTTATACGGATTTGTATATTTTTGTTTGGTGTATGTTTGGTGTATGTTTGGTGTTTACATTAACAGCAACGCATCATAGATTTCCTCAATTTCATCCATTAGCATTTTTCTCATTTCCTCATAATTTTGATAATGTTTTCCATTAAATACTAATGATTTTGTAAGGATTTGTTCTCGTTGTTTATTATTATAAAGCATCTCTCGTAAATAAATTCTATACTTATCAAGTGAAATTCCAATTGAGCAACCAGGTTGAATCACATTTTCATGTCTATCCTTAACGTCTGGTGATTTCCATTCGGAATATTTTTGAATAATCAAATTCTTTACTGTGTCTATACATTTTTCTGTTTGAGATTCTATTTCTGTTTCAGTTAATGGATTTTTTTCGGTTGAGTTAGCGCATAAATCTCTTACAATTGTTCTTATTTCATTTTCAAAATCAACAGTAAGTGGATGTTGCTTATTCGACTTTTTTCCAATAATGACATCAAATGTAAGACCGTGAATAATTTGTTTATATTCTCCCTCTATTTTCGATAAACAATTTTCTATATTTTCTATGCGGTTTACTAGTGCTAATTTAGTCATATTTTTGAATTTTGGATTTACATTTTGATTTTCGTTTGTGTTGATACAAGACATTTTTGAATAATAATAGTAATTATTATAATAGTTCCAATAATATTTATGTTATTTTCACATTATTTTACACATTTATACATTTACATATATATTTTTTTCTTTTCCTATATGTATAAAAAATATGTGGAGCGAATTATTTAGCCCTCTTCCCAAAGATTATTGTCTTTACTTTTACTACCTCTCTGTTATCGGTTTTATTCTCTTTACTCTCGCCATTGTTTCCGGCGTTGCTTTCGGCATTATGAAACGCAAAGGATTCGGTTATTATGTCAGTGTTGTCGCGGCATCGATTGTTTATTTCCTTCTTTATTTTGTTAATCGTCTCCTATTTTCAATGTGCCAGCGTTAAACCAATAATATCAGTTTGATATGTTGATATGTTGCGTGTTGGTTTGATATGTTGATATGTTGCGTGTTGGTTTGATATGTTGATATGTTGCGTGTTGGTTTGATATGTTGATATATTGCGTTGAAAATCGATGTAAAAG
>Ga0255211_1000226_pt1 | contig 21178 bp, 20 predicted proteins | sample Miss_Yuk_RepB_8d_FD_183036 | JGI IMG/M metagenome (GOLD analysis project Ga0255211, IMG submission 183036) | Freshwater microbial communities from Mississippi River, Louisiana, United States - Miss_Yuk_RepB_8d | ecosystem: Environmental > Aquatic > Freshwater > River | place: USA: Louisiana...
GGGTCCTGTGGGTCCGGTAGGTCCTGTGGGTCCTGTGGGTCCGGTGGGACCGGTAGGTCCGGTGGGACCTGTGGGTCCGGTTGGTCCAGTTGGTCCGGTGGGTCCTGTGGGTCCGGTTGGTCCAGTAGGTCCGAATGGTCCAGTTGAACCAGTATTTGCTGCGGTTCCTGGTGCTCCAGTTACACCGGTGGGTCCAGTAGGTCCAGTAGGTCCAGTAGGTCCTGTGGGTCCTGTGGGTCCTGTGGGTCCTTCATTGCTCGCTTCAATCGTTCCTGACATAGATGAATGAAATTGACAAGAATAGTACAAAAATCTCGGTGCATCAAATGGAACGGAAAAAATAATACTACCGACATCTGCGCCATTGTTCACAACACCATTATTATAAATATTTGTAGTTCCGGTCTCTTTCACCGTCTTTATCCAAAAAGGGTGCCCTGGCGCGTTTAATTCAAACAGATAAGTAAATCCACGTAATACCTTTATGATTGGATTATTCACATTATCGATAACATACGCACCTGAACCACTATTTGAGATGGTATACATTCGCGCGCCTCTCATTCCGGTAGGTCCGGTAGGTCCAGTAGGTCCGGTGGGTCCTGTGGGACCGGTGGGTCCAGTTGGTCCGGTGGGTCCTGTGGGACCGGTGGGTCCTGTGGGTCCTGTGGGACCGGTAGGTCCGGTAGGTCCGGTAGGTCCTGTGGGTCCGGTGGGTCCGGTTGGACCAGCACCAATCGAATAAATATCGAAAACTGCTTCACCTAACCAGTTATTAACAGAAGATGTAAGAATATTGAATGAAATATCCGGAGCAGGAGGTGATGCCGGTGCGGCTACAATCGATATACTTGTCACATTATTTTGATCTAAACCTCGTGTATTTCGAATAATATAACATGACCACCTCTGCATAAATGGTGTATAAAGATTTGTACTTACATCGCTGAAATATCCACCGTTTCCTTCTATCACTTGCGCATTTTGTTCTGGGGTATTGTAAATACGAAATGTCATTACCATTTCGATCGAACTAACTTCGGTGGGTGGAGGAATAATCATGAACTGACTTCCGGACGAATCCATACGATTCACCATATTGGCAGTAGTAGATTCCGTCATATAGTAATAATTATTCATACCGTAATCATCGTTGATGATCAAACAAACACTATATGGAACGTTGAATTGACGTCCGCTGTTTAATAGTGTCGCATTATTTCGTTTTCCTCGAAATGTCGCAAAATAAAACTGGTTTGTTTGATTTATATTTAAGTCAGCATTTCGAAGACGATAACTAGAAAATCCATGAGAAATAAAACTGGATTTCACTAGACCGGCGACTGGTCCTTGGGGTCCGGTTGGACCGGTTGGACCAGTTGGACCAGTTGGACCAGTTGGACCAGTTGGACCATCAATACCGTCCAAATTTACGTTATAAACAGTAGAGGTCGGGTTCCCCCAAGTATCACCATAATTCCCATGTATATTTTGTGTTCGATATAATTTTAGATGTCCGGTTGCTGATGTATATTCTTTTATGGTGGCTTCAAAGTATCGTGTTAATGGATTACTTCTATCCGTTACTACAACAGAGTTACCTGGAATATAAGAAAGATAAGGTTCAACATTAAACGTAACTTCTGTATACTGATTAAATGGAACAGGAATCGCGTATGATAATGGAACATATATAATTTCTCCTGTGGAAGGAACGACCTCAGATGTAGCCGTAAATGTATTATAACGATCACCACGTGGACCGGTAACACCGGTAGGTCCGGTGGGACCGGTAGGTCCAGTAGGTCCGGTGGGTCCGGTGGGGCCGGTGGGTCCGGTGGGTCCTGTGGGTCCGGTAGGTCCAGTCGGTCCGGTGGGACCGGTGGGTCCAGTAGGTCCAGTAGGTCCAGTAGGTCCTGTGGGTCCAGTAGGTCCGGTGGGGCCGGTGGGTCCAGTAGGTCCGGTGGGTCCTGTGGGTCCGGTTGGTCCGGTGGGTCCAGTAGGTCCGGTGGGTCCTGTGGGTCCGGTTACTCCTGTTGGTCCAGATAAACTAAAACTAATAATCACATGCGGATCCTGGTCGGTAAAATTAGTAGTGGTTGATGAGGAAACACCCAAAACCTCCATTTTGTAATACGGTTTTCTAGGATTTAGATTATCAAGATCAATTCTTGAAACACCACCATTTACAATTTTAAAAATCATAAATTTATTAAAGTTTGTTACACTTTGAATTCGTAAATATCCATATTTATCACGTGAAGCATACTCATTAATTGTGTCTAAAAATAGAGAGATTTCTGTTCCAGAAACATCACTTGTATCATTTCCCGCTGAGTCTTGTGAATAAGTAATACTATGAATTTGTATTACTGTGGTTTGAGAATGAGTGGAACTTTCAAAACGTATTTTTCCTCTACCAGGAGTCGCAGTACCATCTATGGATTCTACTTTATAACGAAATGTATTTACAGGTGTTGGCGAAAATCCGACATTACCAGTTGGTCCTGTAGGACCTGTTACACCGGTTGGTCCGGTTGGACCTCTTTGTCCGGTCGGACCTCGATCACCTTGACGAGCGACTGAACCGGGCGGACCAGTAGGACCTTGAATACCCGGTGATCCCGTAGGACCTGGACCACCTTCTTGAAATGTCCAACCACCAGTACCGGTCGGACCTGTTGGTCCTTGATTGGTTGGGTCTGGCATTTATTTATGATATTTAGTCTGTCTTATTAAAATATATTACTATTGTTTTTTTATATTACGATAATGACAGATTATTATATATGTATATTATACTTAATAGTAATTTACGTAAAGATTATTAGAAATGAGTTCTTCGCGTTGTTTTGAAAATAGAACATTACATATATATAAACATCCGGATGTGGCATCTTGTAATGAATCAAGTGAGTATATTCAAAAAGTGAAATTTGCTGCGATTTATAATGAAAATTGTAAAAATGTGGCTTCTGCTACAAATGGTCTTTCTCAGAGCCAAATTGCGCGCACTTTCGGCGTTATGTATCCGAATTATCAACTTCGGTATGATACATTTGATGTATCATGTAATAAAATGAAATATTTATAAATTGGGTATTTATGTTGGTTGTTGTGATTGTGGTGGTGGTGGTGGAATTTTATGGCATAAACGTCCAATACATGAACCAAGACAAAAAATCGAAAATATTACACCTACGATTATCACAATAATATTCATAATTTGCATTATGTGATATTTCTTTGAGTATGATACTAAATTGCTAAAAAAATTGAAATTGTTTTTGATATATAACGAGTATAAAATGTGAAAACAGAATTAGGTGATACAAATGATTGAATACGGATTATCAGTATCGTTGAATACAACCCCTCGTTCTCCACAGACACCTCGACCTGGTATAGAAGTTGATTATGACGACGAGAATGACAATACGTTGTTGAATGCTCCTCGAAAACCGTCATTTGCTGATTTGATGTCGTTAACGATGTCGGTTATCGAATCAGGAGAAAATGAAGATATGCCAACAAGTATATCGCCACGGGTATTATTTACAGATTCTGTGGCGGTTCATCATTCACATTCACATTCACATTCACATTCACATTCACAACCCCGTTCTCTATCAGAACAACCACATCATGAACAAAGCGGAAGTAGAAGTCGTCGCCAACTCAACTTTGACATCACCGCTGGTGATCATCTAGGCGATTTTCATAGTTTATCACCTGTATCATTCAAAATGAAGTCTTTATCACCACGATGTGGTGAACAACAACAAAGTGTTGGTGATTGTGGTGTATGCTATTCAGAGCTTCCGTTACGCACCAACCATGTATTTACGTTATGCGGGCATTTATTCTGTTTGCGTTGTTTGTTGAAGTGGTGGGATACCGCGACAACTTGTCCTATTTGTCGAGCGGAATTATTTGATGCGGATGCTGATGAAGCGGAAGAGGCAGCGGCAGCAGCAGCGGCAGCAGCAGCGGCAGGAGAAATAGCAGTAGCAGCAGCCGATGAAGTTCTTAATGAAGGAGAAGAAATGCGTGATGACACCGAAATTAATAATGAAGGGCTTTGGATGCGACGTGAATTTTGGAATGGACGTATCGATCATTTAATTGAGACAGATGACGAAGAAGAAGATGGTGTCAATTCGATGGATGCGGATGCGATGGCGGATGCGGATGCGATGGCGGATGCGGTGGCAGATGCGGTGGCAGATGCGGTGGCAGATGCGGTGGCAGATGCGGTGGCGGATGCGGATGAGTCCGAAGCGCCCTCCCAAATAAATCCAATCACAAGAATCGACAGGTATTTACATCAAGATACAGATTTGAATTGGCACATACATCAATCACCGGATTTAGATGACATGGCTCATCAACCACTAAGTGAAGCTGAAATTCAAGGACTTCAAGAGAACCGAGTTATTGCGATGACACTTTTCGCTCGAATGCGATTCCGTGAAACGTTATTTGATTCGACCACACTATTTATGGGTAGAGTATGGGATGGTGTCTTTGTTCAAAAAAATGATTGGATCGATATTATGCACAACATGTGGTATCCTTTGTCGAGCGAATCAATCATGTATGAATTTGTCATTCGACGTAACAGCGCGATCAGTCCTTTGTATGAAGTCAATATATTTGGCTTCATTAAAGATGTCATGATTCAACGAACCGGTGACTATAATGCTGATGATGATTATGATTGGGAAGAATTACATGAATATGTATTTATCGCGGATGTATTTACATCAACAGACTTTTATATTCACAACGAATGGGGCAATCCAGCCAACGCTCTTCGTGCTTATGGAAGGTATCATATGGAAGAAGGGACGATTACTCCACAAGAATTGATTATACCATTTTCGCAAGTTCGTCGGTTATATCTTATCAGCGGACATGAACATTCAGATATTTGAAAAAGGATTTAAATAGAGATATTGTATATTTCATGGAAGGGGGTATGTGCTTCTTTCAAAAAATAAAATAAAAAGTGTTGTGCGCGAATGGCCGAGTGGTCCAAGGCGGTGGACTTAAGCCCCACTATCTCAGGATGCGCAGGTTCGAACCCTGCTTCGCGCATTTTTTATACTGTTTGGCCCTTATAGCTCAGAGGTAGAGCACCACACTTGTAATGTGGGGGTCTCTGGTTCGATTCCAGATGAGGGCACGACGCACATCTATTAGTGTTGCCCTCGTAGCTCAGTCGGTAGAGCGCCAGGCTTTTAACCTGGTGGTCCGGGGTTCAAGCCCCCGTGAGGGTGGGGGTGAGAGTCTGTTTTGCGAATATAGCGCAGTAGGTAGCGCGCTGTGTTTACACCGCAGAGGTCTTCGGTTCAAACCCGAATATTCGCATATTTTTGTTTGCCTTTGTAGCTCAGTAGGTAGAGCGTGCGGCTGTTAACCGCAAGGTCATCGGTTCGAACCCGGTCGAGGGCGATATTATTTTATTACAACACACCCATTTAACGGTTATGTGTTGTAATAATCTATTTATTTAATATATAATAATGTCAATTCCAAAAAGAAATAGTCAAAGATTTCGTGGGCGTGGTGGGCGCGGATCTAGAAAACTGCGTCGAAAAAGTATTGGTACTTCGAATTCGTCGATAAAGGAACTTAGTATCGCAGGTTCGCTTGTCGGTGCGTCGGCGATAACACAAGGTTCCGAACTTCAAGACCAGAATCAGCAAACGCAACAGCAACAAGACGACCTTATGTTCGTAGGCGGTGGTGCTAACGGAGGACGTAAGCCTGGGTGTGCCAACGATATTGCCGACCATATCCTTTGTTTTCTTGAATTATTAAATACCATTAAAATTTATCACTGGACAACCTTATCCTACCCCACGCATAAGGCAACAGATGAATTACATGGAAAATTGAGTACTTTGGTGGATTCATTTATTGAGATTTATATTGGACATTGTTCGCGGGGGAAGGGTGCGGGTGCGGGTGCGGGTCTTCCTATCTTTCGGTTTAGAACGGCGAAAGATGCGTCAATTGAATTTTGTGAGTGTAAATCCCTCGAAGCATTTTGCAAGGTTCTTGATGATAATATTGTCCACTTGGAAGGTTTGACTAATAAACTTCGCGGATATACCGATTTAGTGAATATTCGTGATGAAATGGTCGGTGCCTTGGCGCAAGCATTATATTTATTACGTCTCAAATAAAAATGCGCGGTATTTATGATAAATGTATTTTACATAATAATAATAATAATATATTATTACTTATTTATTATTATTACTTATAACTTCTATCTATTATGAGCGTGGCTCCTTGTCCTTTACCTCCCATTCCTTCATGGGCAAAAATCACGAATTATCGAACCATGACGAATGAAAAAAAAGACTTAGCTGTCGCAGGCAACAAAAATGCCCAGTATGAATGGATGGTTGAAGAAGTGAATGAATACTATGAGGCAGTTCATTTGAACAATATGGATGAAATTCGTGACGAAGCGATGGGATTAATACGGACTGTTCAACAGTTTGGTGAATCCAAGCGTGTCGTTGCGCTTTGGAATGAAGTCCGAAAGGATGTTGCTCTTGTATTTCCGAACAGAGCTATATTCAACGAAACATTTAAGAAATGGCACGCAAAGAAGTTGGCGAAGAAACAGGCGTTGGGTGTGGTTGCGGAGGATTTGATAAAAGTGAGTGGTATTCGGTGGAAGTAACAGACTGTAATCGTTATAATGTAGTATTGTGTTTATCCGCAACACCCTGAAAACAAACAACAGCGCATGCGTTTAAAAAATCCACATTTTTGGGGGGTCTGAGGCAAATTTTCGGATTTTTCGGTGGTGTCATCGACTTTGACATCATTCACCGCGGTGGCGGTGGCGGTGGCGGTGGCGGTGGACGAAGGTGAGGAACTATTCGCTGATTGAAGTATAAACATTTCGAGTTCATTTTCTTCTAATGTATAAAGAGATTCAACTGATGAATTCTTATTGTCTTTGTTAAAATCGATAATAGATTCAATAATATTCTTCACGACGCCAGTATCATTAAGTGTGTGTAAATAAATCCGAACAGGATTACTAGAACTATGGTTCTCAATCATATATTCAACTAGATCTTGAACACTTTTTACAGATAGATGCGCAATCGAGGCAGAACATGACCTTTGAATTTCCATCGCAAGAATGATATATGAAAAAAACGTATGAAGCGTTATTTTTCGTGAGAAGTTCTTATCTCTCGTGAGTTTAAGTTTGAGTGTGTCTAGAGATTTGTTCGATGTTGGGCTTTGTGATATCGGTGGTTGTGTCGACAGGGGTTGGCTTGGCGATAACGGCGACATCTGTGGTGACGACTGTTGTGATGAATGTGACGACGGCAACTGCTCGTCTTGGTTATCGATACATTCGAGACCGTTGGAAGTGGGAGAATGATGGGGAAAAGACAGAAGAGTCGTTGGAACTGACGGAGACAACGAGGGGGAACTCTTCTGTATAGACGTTTCAGTTTCATGATTCGTCGGAAGAGGTGTAGTAGTATCATGTGTTGGAGAAATCGTGCTAGCAGTTTGTTCATCTGGGTCAGACAGAACACCATAATCGTTATCTGCCGTTCTTTCAATTAACTCTTTTTTTGGAGACACAGACATCGCAGAAGACTGTGATGGAATACTACCTCGTTTATTTTTCTTGTTTCCGCCAGCCATTTGTGGTTATTGGTGTATATTATACTATGAATATATTAATTTAAACAAATTACTTTATTTACTATTTCGCGAAAAAAAACGTACCTGAGTAAGCGCCTATCTATAAGAGTTAAGACATAATTTTAATCGTGTTGTGTTGTTATTATGAATGCGTTGTGTTGTGATTGGTGTTATTGTGCTTGTGCTTTTTTGTTTTTTTTGGCTGCTGCTGCTAGACACGATTCTTTGATTTGTTTGATGACTTCATGGCGATCTTTGTGACGGGCATCGTCTGTCAAGAAGAGAACGACTTCGTCTCTGATTTTTTTTGTGAGTGCTTCGAGTGAAATGAAGCTGCGTCGAATCGTTTCTGGTGACAGAATGTTGCGAAGGACGAAACCGGTGGCATTCGCGATGCGTGCGTGTTGTGATGGCACACCAGGCGGGTCAGCCGGTTGATTCAAATCGTAACGAAATAGTCCGCCACCCATACTGCTGTATTTGACTTTGGGTTCAATTCTTTGAATTTCTTTTGCGATTTCTGCTCCCCATGCTTTCAAGTCAAGGTAACGGTCCTTTGCGTCGATGTACTCTTGGTCGTTGCCTGGCGTCTTGTCCATGAATGCGTCATGAGTGGCCCTTTCCGCTGCTTCTTCCTCTTTTTTCGTCTTGGCTTGAAGTTGTTTCAGTTCATCGTATGACATACTGTCATGAACAATCAGCTTGACGCGGAAGTTCGTCATGGCTTGTTTGAGAAGATTGAAGTCGCGTTCTGTCATGATTGATGAATTTTGTTTCATTTTTGATTCCAGGTTGTTGAATGCTCGATTCACGTGTTTGTTTATCATCCAGTAGTCGGTGCGTGATTTTGGCGAGAGACGGCGCTTGGTTGCTGCGGCGGCATGTTTGGCTACCTGCGAGAAGGTGAGGATCGATTGCTTGGCTGCGTCCATTCTCTCAGCAGCATCGACAGCATCCATTCCTGGACGAGGTGTTCTTTCTTGTGAATTATCCGCAAATTCGGTTTCGTATTCGTCGTCCGACATTCGGGAAAGTCCTTCATTCTTCATCATATCCATGGTGGTTGTCATTCTGTATTCGCGTTTGTTTGCGTGTTCGCTGTCATTAGCTTAAACCTAGAAAAGTATTTCAATTTTTTCCGCACATCGGCATTTACATCATGTTCATACAGTTTATTCATGAATTGTGTTTTTTGGGCGGAGGCGGTGGTGGTGGTGGTAGTGGTGGCGGTGGTCACATGTCAAAAATGAAAAATTGAAATCTTTTTTCGGGAAAATCCCAGACGATAGCTTAGGCACTACCGTGATGACAACAGAAAATCAGAAGAGAATTACTCGAATAATTCGTGTGAAGAGAAGGGGGGCTGCGACAGCGCCGAAGGTAGGTATTGATCGGTTTGATGAATATATCGAGAAGTCCGGTCTTGAACCGAAACGTTACCAACGAGAGGGTGTCGAGTTTTGCTTGCGCCGCGAATCGTCTCGTCGGCGGCTTCCAGGTAATGATTCTCAAACGGTGGCGGGAGCGGGGGTAGGAGGGGGGGTAGGAGTTGTTGGTGGTATCATCGCGGATGAGATGGGTCTCGGCAAAACAATCGTGATGATGGGACTCATTCTTGCTAACTTGGCTATCTATCGACGCACGTTGATTGTTGTTCCTGTTGCGCTTATCGCACAGTGGGTCGCTCAAATCAAACGAACGATTATCGATACTGGCGTGAAACCTGACTTGACCGTTGTGGTGTATCACGGATCTGCGGGAAAACGTCGTGTGGTTTTGTCGTCAGAGGGCGGCGTTGATACCGTATGGTGTCTCAGACCCCCCAAGCGCGCTGGTGGTCGTGGTGGTGGTGGGTCTGGGAGTAGCGGTAAGCCCATCGATATCGTGATTACAACCTATGGATGTGTTGCGATGGAAGAACCACCAGCAAAACCGAAAATCTCGAAGAAGTCAGAGTCGGCGTCGGCGTCGGCGTCGCTCCTCACTTTCCGCGCCGACCGTGTCATCTTTGACGAGGCTCATCATCTGCGTAACAAAAATAGCCGTATGTTCAAAGGTGCGATGCGGGTTGTGTCTGTTGTGGAAAAGGACCAGCGTCAGAGTCCGAGTGTTTGGATCGTAACAGGCACACCAATTCAAAACAAATTATCTGACCTAAAATCATTGTGTTATGTGTTAGGGTTCAATGTAGGCGACTTGATGACAGAAGAACAGCGCCGGGCGATTCGTCATGAATATGTGTTACGCCGAACAAAGGTAAGTGTAGGTATGGTAGAAGACGATGCGGTGGCGGCGGATGTCTCGGGGGTAGAGGCGGCAGTGGATGTTGTGTCATGTGCTCCGCGTCTCCAATCTCTCAAACATTACAAAATGAATGTTCCTTGGGGGTCTGAAAACGAACTCGAACTAAGTCGTGAAATTCACCAGAAAGCAAGAACTACATCCGACCGCGCCGAGAGATTGAAGTTATATACTCGAATGCGCCAGATGTGTGTATGGCCAGCGTTATTAACAAAACCGGTTGATGACATTAAAATGAAAGGAAAAAGCATCGTGGTGGATCATCTCGAAGAAGAAGAAGATACACATGGATTTGCGTTGAATGACTTCAAGATTGCGACTTCAAAACAGAGTAAGATGGATCGTGTGGTTGCGACGATGGTCGCAGAGGCGGAGGCGGCGGATCGCAGCAGCAGCAAAAAATCGATCGTATTCTGTCATTATCGACGTGAGATGACAAGATTGCGCGATATGTTGTTGCGGAGTGGTTGTTTTGGGAGTGGAGTTGGGGGTGGTGGAGATGGAAGTTGCGATCATGATATCGCAATCATCGATGGAACAGTAGGGTCACGTGAACGTGCGCGGATATTTGCGGATGAACCAAAAGTCCTTATTTTACAGATTCGCACATGTAGCGAGGGGTTGAATCTTCAATCCTACTCGGATGTCTATTTTGTAAGCCCACACTGGAATCCATGTGTTGAAGACCAGGCCATCGCCCGTTGCTATCGTATGGGACAGACCAAAAGGGTTCGCGTGTTTCGGTTTTATATGACAGACTTCGCGGTGGAACAGGAGGATGGTGAAGAGAACCCAAATCAGGAAAAAGAATCTGATCGGTATATTTCTACGCTTGACCATAAGTGCGAAGAAATACAAGAAAGAAAGCGGATGTTGTGTAACGAGTTTCTGTCTGGTGGGGTGGCGTAGAATGATATTGTGTCTGCGTGTGTGTGTGTGTGTGTGTGTGTAATCAATAAATATATTTTTTATAACCAACTAATGTATAATAGATGGGTTTAGAAAAGTCAATCTCTCAGTCTCGTAGATCACGTAATTGGTCACGTGTTGCTCCAAAACATGTTGGCGATCGGTCGGCGTTGTTGGCGAAATGCGGACATCGGTGTTTTTTGGGTCCAGGTAAAACGTTCCCGATTTGTCCGCGGTTAGGAACGAGGTCTGGGGCGATATCGAATGACTGTAAGGTAGATCGACGTGGCGTTGTGGCCGCATATTCTCGTGCGCGTGAATGGGCTTCAATTACCGCGCGGAAGAAACGGTCGTCGTCCAAGGCAGCGCGCGCGCATCGAAAATATACTGCCGTTGCTCGTAAGGCACGGACAATTCTATCAAAGCTACACCCCCGTTGAACCAAACCCGCCACTTCCACGTTCTGTGGGAGGACTTAGCTCTTGTTCCGTTTCGACGAGATGAACGAGGAATGGCGAGAGATCCGGCGCGCATACCTGGAAATAGCGGTCATATTTTTTAACGGGGGCGAGGGTTTCATTCCAGATGTGCCATATATCCGTGCTTCCAAATATACCTATCGTATCGATCGCCGCAATAAGATCGCCACGATATCCTGCGTCAATAATACCTACCGAATTGGCGAGACGCATCCTTGTTTTACTTATGCTCGATCTCGGATAAAGGTAAAATCCGCATGGCTTCGTTGGGGGGTCTGAGGCAAATGATGCTGGGATATTTGTTGTTGTTGAAATGCTAACGGTATGTGGTGTGGTGGCGGTGGGTGTGGTGGCGACGGCGACGGTCGTCGGACTTTCCACACGCATACAGCAACGAACTCCGAGATTAAGTCCTCTGGCACCATCCACGCCAGCGTGTAACGGCAACGGCTGCGGTTGATTATTATTTATTATATCTGAATGTGAAATGTTGGCTTCTCCGTATTCTACACCGCTTAGAGGCATGAAAAGGTCGAAACCAGAGTCTGGTGTAACAGCGGCGGCGATTTTCTGATTGTGGTCGTTGATTTTTTGTGTGTAGCGGCTTACCCATTCTGGGTCATCTCGATTCTTCGAGAGATAGATGTAAAGCTGGTATTTAGTCATTACAGCGGAGTGGAGCGGAGTCGGTCGTCGTATGATTATATAATATCATTATGTTTATATTATATAATAGTAGAAATCGTTGTTGGTAAAATGTCTATTGTGGTTATGCGTCGTAAGGTTCGAGAGAATCATCCTCGGGTTGCGCCCATTTCAGGGCATTTAACGGGGGGTGATGGGAAGACCGGTGTAAATGAATCGAATCGTGCGGGGTTTTCAATCAACGGAGGGCATCGCAATTTACGTGGCATCGGTCAGGTGCGTATGGTGGGTTCCGGTGGTTGGAGCGGTGGTGGGCGTGGGGTTGGCCGGTTTGCGTCGGGAAATTCATCTTGGTATTTTTCAGCGAATGATCCATCTGTGGTGAAGAGGTCTTCACGAAGTAATGCGGCGATGATCGATATGAAGTATAGGTGGATTAAGGGTGCTCAGTATCCGCGCGCATGGCATAAAGATATTCCGTCGGCTACTTTGGAGGTTCGTTCTCAGTCAGAGTATATTAAGAAACGTGCTGCGAAGGTTGTTCGTTGTGGAACCGTGAAAGAAAGTGCCGCGCCTCCGTATCCATGTGTCACCAAGGTTTGCGATTATTTTGTTGGCACAGGGGCTTTGAAAAAGAAGCGGGTTGCGTGGAAGCCTGTGACAAAAACAGTAACAGAACGAGTGGTGAGCCAGAGCCAGTATATTGAAAAGGGGGGACTCAAAAGCGGTCGGCGTAATTGCTTGTCTTTGGACGAACCGAATAAATTTACACATTTCCCTATGTATATTCGGCATGTTGGTTGCGATGTTAATTATTTACGGTGGCAGCATGCGGTTGCGGCCGGAGCTTTACCAGCGAACTATGTTGGGTAAACGAACGAACGATTGATCGAGAGATCGATGACTACACACAAATATATCGACGTTCTGATGGATTTTCACACAGAACATGTTTTAAAAACCAATATATTTTTGTATTTATAATAGGTGCGAATAATGTTTCAAAATGTTTACTATCGTTAATGTCACCGTCGCGATTGACATAGCAATACGCACACAACAATCCAAAACTATAATACGATGATTTAAAATGAAGTTGATATGGTATTGTTTTTTTAGACATGAACTCTTTGTATTCTGGTGAATAAAATGCGATGTTTTTTGAAATGTGCGAATGTGAATGACTGTGCGACGAAGATAAAGGCATCGGAGGTATCGTCATCTCCATAAGATTATCATCATCGATGTCATAAATATTATCTTCATTTGTAATGGCAAAATAAGCGAGTGTCGGATGGTCGATTGACGACGACGACGACGACGACGAATGAAATACAGTAATGTCGTCAAGATGAAACATCGATATCCCTTTATTTTGTTCAACTTCTAGATGATGAAGCTGCCGTCCAATCATTTCAATCAGTCTTTCCGCATCGCTGTATTCTATATGTTTTTTGGTATTGGTATTGGTATTGGTATTGGTATTCTTTAAAAAAGAAGATAAAGGTTCTATTTTTACTGCTTCGATCGTAAGACTTTTATGTGTGCTCGACTTATGCGAATAAAATGATTTTGGTAACGGGCAGCTTCGTATTAATTCTTCGGATGAAAAATGATATGTTGTTGGCATCTTGTATATCTATTGTATTATTATTTATTTGGTTTCAATAGAGTGTTGTTTGATATTTGATGTGAAATTCGCAGCAACACATCTCCAGAAAATAGGAGTTGGTATCATCTTGTGAACTATTTTAATCGTTTGTCCTTTTATTATGTTGTCTCTGTATTTTCTAACCTGGGGGTTTTCTACGTTCCAACGCTTGAAATAAATATAAATATTGTTATAGCACACGGTTTGGGGGGAATGTGATGATGACGACGACAACGATTCTTCACTTTGATGCTGGGAGACGTGGTGTGATTTCGTCATTTCCCATTTTGGGAGAACAAATTCTTTTGGCTTGATGACGATTTTAGAAATATCACCAAGTCCTAATTTATTTATGATGGACCGCAACTCTTGTTGCGTTGTTTCTCCTAACGCTCGTGGTATGCATAGTGCTGGGTATTCGTAATCCGTGTTGGTGGCAGTGATGACGGTGTTTGCGGCAGCGGCGGTGTTCTGTGCTATGATTGACATGAATATTCTGTAATGAAGTATGTTTTCTATAATATAGATCAATTTTTTGAAATAAACAGTATAAACAATAATATCTACAATATGTAAGTTACTTCATTACCAACAGACACGTATGGACACAACTACGACAGCCCGGAAAAGAACTAGAACCAGAACAAGATCAATAAATAAAACACGCACGATTGATAGTTCTGATGTCAACAGAATTGCGGATCCGGGCGCGACTGCTAGTCGTGCCAACCGTGGACGAAAGAAAAGAAGTGATAGTACTAAAAAAATAGAAGGTAAAGTAAAACACATAGATAAAGAGAAAGATAAAGAAATAATTACTAAACCGGTTATTGAAAGTTCAAATCCATTTTTTATTGCGGTTTGTGCGCCAGAAACATACAAACCTAGAATTTCAACACTCGGACCCGGACCTGGACCCGCAGCAGTAGGCTCAACAGGAGGTAGTTATAATGATGTTACTAGCAAAAGTGTTAATTGTATAGAGGAACGAGACAGAGACCGGGGTGTAAAAACCAACGTATTTTTGCGTTATCGAAGTCGAAATTCTATCAGTCATCTTCATAATAACAACAATAACAATAACAATCATACCAATCGATTTATTCACCACCATCTTCTTCAACAATCACGGGAACTCAATACCGTAAATACACAGAAAGATACCATGAATAGTGTGATCGAACTATCTAATGAAGAGTTATTTCCATCTTTGACTAAATCTAATGTTGGTGTATGTAGTTCAGGATCAACTCTAAATTTTAAAGAAATGGTTATGCGTAATGCTGCGGCATCAGGTTCGGGGTCGGGATCGGGGTCGGGATCGGGGTCGGGATCGGGGTCGGGATCCGTAAGAGATGCTGAAACAAAAGAGTCAGTTTCTATACTTCCTCCTCCTCCGATTTATCCACGCATGTTTCCTTCTTCACAAAAAACGATTTCGTCTAGTAATATATTTTTAGCTGCTTTTCAAACGAATGATGATAATTATGATGACGACTATACTACTTCTGATTATAATGATCAAGATTCATCATTTATGTCCTCATCTGCTGCGTTAATCGATTCATGTGATAATAAATATGATCGGTTATATTCATCGTAGTCATCGTAGTCTGTCGGTCGATGGGGTATGTGCGTGTCTTTTTTTATTATTCATTTCGTTTTGTTATATACCACAACTAAATGAACATCGAAGAAAACTATCGTAACTTGTTATTTGATGACTACGATAGCGAGAGTGACGGAGATGGAGATTATAATAAGAACGATACTCTTGATACATCGTGGATCGTCGAATATGAAAAAAAACTGATGTATGATGAATATCGACTATTTTTGAAAACAGATGTTACGTCTGTCACATTCGAGATATATTACTTAGACCATGATAAAACAACTGTGGAACAAATCATTCCTATGAAATATACTTTAAAAAATCCAAATCAGATAACTCAACATGAACTATTTAGTATTATTCACTCTTACCAACAGGTTGATAAAAAATACTATAATTTCCATACTTTATTATTCTATTCTTTTGAGTTTCAGGACAATAATGTGATTCGTGGATTGTCAGAATATCTACGGAAAAGTAGTTGTGGTGATGGTGACGGTGATGGTAGAAGTAACATTATTGAATATACAAACCTTCTCTCTATTGATACAATATATATAGCACCGGTGCTTACCATGTTTCATGATATAATTGGATTTTCTGTATTACTCTATGAAGATTAATACTAATATCATCTAAGAGTTAAATATCATCAACATCGATTTCATCCAGTGGTGCATCATTATACCGAGATCTATTAGTGGCGGCGGCGGAGGGGACAGCGGGGATGGGGGCAGTGGGTGATTGTAAACTGTCTTCGTTGTCGTCGTCGTCTTCGTTGTCGTCGTTATCGCTTATGTCATCATATATTGATTGATAACTCGTCGTTTTCAGCTTGGATAATTTGCCGCCTTGTGCTATGATCTCCTGATATTCGAGTGTTTTCTGGTCTTTGAATTCAACTGAATGATTTGTCTTGAATTCATCATCGCTGTCGTTTGTATTATCACTATTACTTCCATCCGCGATGACATCTTGAAATATCTTCTCTTGAACGCGTAGCTTTTCGCGCTCTGATGATGAATATATTTCGAGAAGGTCGCATTTTTGTATATTCTTTTCTGTTTTGGATGCTTTGCTTGCGAACTCTTTTTCTGAGTCCCACATTCTTAATCCAACAAGAACCCACGTGCCTTGTGATAAAGCGTTTTCACGTTTGGATCGTCCTGTGAATTTTCCGCGAATGTGACACAGACGCTCATAACCATCCACGCATTTTACCATACACATCGAGTTTCCTAGAAGTCGCATGATATATGCATATACCTCTTCTTTACACTGTGAAACGCGTAGAAACTTATTGCCTTGTTGGCTTGATGAGCCATTCACATGCTTACGAGCAAGATGTTTCATTTTATTGCCTCCTCCTTCATTTCGAACCATTTCTATCTGTATGTATATTTGTGTTTATGTGTGTGTATGTATGTGTGTGGTGGATACTGTATAAAAAACCTTGATTTTAATTCAATTTTATGTATATAAATATTTATATTTTTCATCATAGGAACATGATCGTTCAGGCTCGTTGGCGACGGTGGCGGTGGCGGTGGCGGTGGCGGGTGATGGTTCGTCGTCTTCTTCCGTGGCTGCGATAAATATATTCTTCTTATTGATATCATCTTCGTGTAACTTCATATAACACATCAGCGCAAGTATAATGATGTCTTTTTGTGCGTAACTTATGTGGTTGTTGATTTTGTTGAGGACCGCCGAGGTTGTAGATGCGGATGGCACAGTTTGAGCAGTTGTGATCACGTAATCTAGAAATGATTTCAGAGGGGAAGATGAAGAAGTATCATGATGATCAAAGGTAGTTTTGGCGGTGATCCGTCGAAGAAGAACCGCTGTTGTCATTAGATTATTCGTTTGATATGATTTGATCATCTGCTTTGAAATGTCGTATTTGTATTTGGGATAGATGCGTGTGACACTTCCTTGGTTTGTGTAGGCATGCGTGTATAATTGGAACACGATTTCTGATGTATGATGTCGGCGTTTGATCATGTTCTTTATAATGTCACGCTGTGCTTGCTGGCGCTGCTGCTGATTGTCGTTTGTGATAGCGGTAGCGGTAGTAGCGACTGTATTTAGCTTTTTTTGAATATATTCCTCCATCTTTGGATTGTGTATTGCGAAAAACATGTAATAAATGAACCATATAGTTTCGTGAAAGTCATTTGTTGGTATCGTATTTAGACATTCTTGGATTGGACGGCTCTGTTTAATTTTTTCAAATGTTTCTTTGGTGTTCAACATCATCGATAATTTAATATTTCTATATAGTATAACGAGTATATCACTTTAATTCGTTCAATTTTAAATGTCTTCTCCTGCTCCTAGTTCTCCTCTTCCTGATTCTTCTGCTCCTGCTCCTGCTCCTGCTCCTGCTCCTGCTCCTCCCTCCCCCCCCCAGTCCGCAGGTCGTCGTAAGAGGTTCAATCCTTGGCTTGCTCATGTCAAAGATACCATGCGAAAGAATCGTGGTGTTTCTTTTAAGAAGGTTTTGAAGCTTGCCAAAAAAACGTTTAAGAAGTCTAAGTCTAGGCGCGGTCGCCAGTCTCAGTCTCAGTCTCAGTCTCAGTCTCAGAGTGCCGGTAAGAAGCGAGGTGTCAAGCGCGGTGGCTTTAAGTTAGACCAACTCTTGCAGCAGCAAGAACAAGAGCAGAAGGGTGGAAGCGGTATCGGAGGCGGAAAGGAAGGTGCTGCTACTCTCGCAGGTAGTGCTGCTCCTGTCGCTTAAAAATTTCATTTCATTTCATTTCATTTCATTTCATTTACAATATGAAAAATAATGAAATCAGCATTCATAAAAAATAGAAACAAAAAATGCCTTTGTTTCCTGCGGCGTCATCCTTTGATTTGGGTTCGGATGAATATTGCGCAACATCACTTGTATTGTATTCATGATCTTATGGCTATTATATTTCTGTTTTAGTTTTACTTTGTATTTCGATTTGAACTCTATTTCGGTATCAGGTGAATAATACGGGTCTAATTTTTGTTGCCGTTTTTCATTTTGGGACTCGGAGTCGGACGGCGATGGCGACGGCGACGGCGACGGCGACGGCGATGAGGAATGTGATGGTGATGGTGATGGTGATAGTGATGGTGATGTGTCTCTCTCAATATGAAATATCAACTCATACATAATTTTAAGAAACATAATATTGATCGCATACATGTCCCATTTATCCCAGTGTGTTAGAAGTTCATTCAATACCATTTCTCTTGGCTTTTCAATAAATCGAGAGAATGTGGATACAGACAAATCGAACATTTTTTTCTTGAAATCTCTGGACATGTATTGAATCGCACGATTGTTTTTGATGTATTCGAAACATATTTTGCGAAGACTTTCTTCCGTGAGTGTGTCATTTTCGTTGATAAGATATGTCATCAAATGAACTTCCAACGGCCACAGATAATAATCCGGCGCATGAATATAAAAATGTTGTTTCCATAAGTAATTGTCTTTGAATATTTTTGAAGAACTATATAATACATTTGAATCGATCGTTGGATTCTCGTCATCTTGTTGTGTCTGCGTATGCGTATGCGTATGTCGGGAAGTAGCTGTGTTTTTAGCTTTCTCCGCTTTGTCACTCCATTGATATTGTAAAAGTCGTTCCACGTCAATCGATAATCCAAAATCGATTATATATGGAAGTTGTTGCGTTTTTTCAACAAGAATATTGTTTTCTTTTAAATCATAATGAACTATTTTATGCTGAATAAGGAGTTGAATACTGTCCATGATTCTCTCATAAAGGTCGAACGCAATCGACATTAAATGATACGAACGTTCGAGTTCATCGCGTTTGAATTCTGATCTATATTTTTTGATTTGTTGTTCATCTTTGCGAAGTGTTTTCGATACAAGCGTGCTGTGGTCGTCATGGTCGCGGTCGTCGTCATGGTCGCTGTGGTCGCTGTGGTCGCTGTGGTCGCTGTGGCGGATGCCGTTGGTTTCAGATACTACATTATGTAAATGGCGGTGAAGATAAATTCCGTTGATGTATTTCATCTTTTGCACAATGAATTGTTTGTTTAATCGATTCAAATCTTGTTTTGTAGTTTTCGATGTTTTTGATTTAAGATACTTATTTATAGCACGACAATCTGTAACATAATTTTGCTTAATCGTTGTTAAATCAATCTTATGTGTGGTTAAGATCGGAACGAAAAAAATATCGAATGATGGTATTTTTTGTATTTTTTTACCGATGTAATCTTCAAATTCAGAATGAAAGTTGTGTTTTTGTAGCTTTGATACATAAAATTTTCTTTTATCGTCGTGGTCGTTATGGTCGTTTCTGCGTCCGGTGTTGGTGGTGTTGGTGGTGTTGGTGGTGGTGCTTCGTTTGTGTAGTTTGAATGGCAACGATGGGTAATATATGCATCCATATGAACCTTGATTGATTAGTTTTGATTCGATCCTTGTCGTCGTCGTACTCATGGTTTGTTTTTGGTGTTTTTGGGTATGAGTTGTTTTATGTGGCTGGAACGAATTGTATTTGATTACGTTGGATTAGGTTCCTCTTGTAATGACAAAATAAAAATTAATTCGTGATTGTGCGCAAACCTGAATGAATGTTTGTTTTATACTGAACCTGATTCACCATGTGTCGAAACAAACTTGTAGTACCTGTTTTTGTATGTCTTTTTGATCTTGTCGATAATTTCGTTGGTGAGCTCGTCCGGAGTAAATTTCGAAGTGTCGGCGCACTTTTGAAATTTCTCGATTATTTTTTCGATTTCAGCGGTCATCTCCGGCGATGCCATTTGTCTTTGATAAAAGTCGTTATAGCAAAATGATGGTTTGAAGTTTGATACTTGTGTATCATGAATCATTTTGATATGACCGTCCATGAGAGCAATCGTATGTTTGGACATCGTAATGTAAGCACGGCGTTGCTGCTGCTGCTGTTGCTGCTGCTGATGTGTATTCGCGGAAGTCTTTGATGTTATGCTCGGGGCGGTGGCGGCAGCGGTCGGAGTAGTGTCCTCGTTGTTGTTGTTGTTGTTGTTGTTCTTTTTTCTAAAATAGTATCTTCCGGCTTTGAACATCTTGTCATCAATATCTCCGGTGTAATCATTTTCCACCAGACGACGTTTTTCGATCTCGATCAATTCGGCGATTTCTTCTTGTTGCGTCCATTTGTTCCATTCGGCCTTGTAAGTGTGACGATCAGAGTGTTGATGAATCTTCGAGAACGCTGAAAGCCTCTCCATAAACTCTTTTCCAAATTCATGGCGATATGTTTTGATTTTATTGTCGTTCGGGTTTGAAATGACGGTAGGCGACGTTGACATAATACTGTATTGGATTGACTGAATGAATGAATTCGATGTCTTGTCCAATATCCTGAAAAACCATTTCAATTTTTTTAGTATTCGGTTTTTCGTAAAATTGATATTTAGATGTCACATAAATACATAATATAGTAATACTGTATTATGCCTCCTAAACTCGATCGTGTTGGTCCTGGTCCTGGTCCTGGTGATGGCGGCCTTGAACGTCAATATTATGATTCTTTATCTGAATTAGAACAAAGAGTATGTGATATCGCGAGAGACCATCTTAAAAGTTCATTTGATTTGGCGCGTTCGAGTGGATTTATTGCATGGAAAAAAAATACTTCCTGATTGGTGACAAAACATGACAGCGCGGTTGTGTGTGTGTATTATATCATATTTTTTACAATTCGTAGTATATTTTTGCGTGTTTTTTTTATCTCTCGAAGCGATTGTTTGTATTCTCTTCTGTATTTCTTGATGGAGCGTAGATGATTTGTTTTTGAACCGCCTCCTTGTTTCAGCATCTTCATCGCACCGCCTACTCCACCTGCTGCGTTAAGCGCGTTCATCGCACCGCCTACTCCA